>Ga0180218_1000172_pt1 | contig 90926 bp, 80 predicted proteins | sample eDN3rd37CKraftBY_FD_151334 | JGI IMG/M metagenome (GOLD analysis project Ga0180218, IMG submission 151334) | Enriched backyard soil microbial communities from Emeryville, California, USA - eDNA 3rd pass 37_C Kraft BY (version 2) (version 2) | ecosystem: Environmental > Terrestrial > Soil >... | reverse complement strand
CTACGCCCCGCCGGCCGCGTCTACGACAAGACCGACCGCTCGGTGCAGGTACACGCCTGCCACGGCCCGGCCCGTCAGATCGACGTGCTGCGCGAGGTGCTGCTCGGCCTGCTCGCCGACGACCCGACGCTGGAACCCCGCGACATCCTCGTCATGTGCCCGGACATCGAGACCTACGCCCCGCTGATCGTGGCGGGCTTCGGGCTCGGCGACATGATCCAGGGCGTGCACCCGGCGCATCAGCTGCGGGTGCGGCTGGCCGACCGCGCGCTGGTGCAGACCAACCCGCTGCTCAACGTCGCCGCCCAGCTGCTGACCTTGGCCGGCGGGCGCGCCACCGCCAGCGAGGTGCTCAACCTGGCGCAGGCGCCCCCGGTGCGGGCCCGCTTCGACTTCAGCGACGACGACCTCGAGGACATCACCCGCTGGGTCCGCCAGGCCGGCATCCGCTGGGGCTTCGACAAGGACCACCGCAAGCCCTACGGCGTCGACTTCGTCCAGAACACCTGGCGCTTCGGCATCGACCGGGTGCTCGCCGGGGTGGCCATGTCCGACGACTCGCGCGCCTGGATCGACACCACGTTGCCCCTCGACGACGTCAGCAGCAACCGCGTCGACCTGGCCGGCCAGCTCGCCGAATACGTCGAGCGGCTGCAGCGCGCGGTCGAGAACCTCACCGGCGCACGGCCTCTCGCCGACTGGCTGACGGCGCTCACCGACGCCGTCACCTCGCTCACCGAGGTCGGCGACGACGACGTCTGGCAGACCGCGCAACTGGAACGCGAGTTCGCCGAGATCCTGGCCACCGCCGGCGAGCGCGCCGGCACCGAGATGCGGCTGGCCGACGTGCGCGCGCTGTTGGACCGCCACCTCGCCGGCCGTCCCACCCGCGCCAACTTCCGCACCGGGACGCTGACCGTGTGCACGATGGTGCCGATGCGCTCGGTGCCGCACCGGGTGGTCTGCCTGGTGGGTCTCGACGACGGGGTGTTCCCGCGGCTGGGCATCGTCGACGGCGACGACGTGCTGGCCCGCGACCCGATGACCGGTGAGCGCGACATCCGCTCCGAGGACCGTCAGCTGCTGCTCGACGCGATCGGTGCCGCCACCGAGACGCTGGTGATCACCTACACCGGCGCCAACGAGCACTCCGGGCAGCAACGCCCACCCGCGGTGCCGCTGGCCGAGCTGCTCGACGTGCTCGACCGCACCACCGAGCACCCCGTCCGCGAGGACGTCCTCACCCGACATCCGTTGCAGCCCTTCGACACCCGCAACGTCGTCCCCGGCGCACTGGTGCCCGGCGAGCCGTTCACGTTCGACTCCACCGTCAAGCGGGTCGCCGCCACCCGCGCCGCCGAACGCGCCGAGCGGCCGCCGTTCATCTCCGGCCCGCTGCCCGCTCCCCCGCCCGACGACGTCGTGCTCGCCGATCTCGTCGCGTTCTTCAAGGATCCGGTCAAGGGGTTCTTCCGGTCGCTGGACTACACGCTGCCGTGGGAGGTCGACGGGGTCGAGGACGCGATGCCGGTCGACCTCGACGCGCTGCAGGAGTGGACGGTCGGCGACCGCATGCTGCACGACATGCTGCGCGGCATGGCGCCCGGGCAGGCCCGCGAGGCCGAGTGGCGGCGCGGCACCCTGCCGCCCGGACACCTGGGCTGGCAGCGCGCCACCGAGATCTGTGATCAGGCAACGCAACTCGCCCAGGCGGCGCAGCCGTACCGCAAGGCCGACCCGCGGGCGGTCGACGTCGACATCGACCTGGGTGGGCGCCGGGTGACCGGCACCGTCGCCCCGGTGTACGGCGACCGGCTGGTGTCGGTGACGTATTCCAAGCTCGACGGCAGACATCTGATGCAGCCGTGGATCCTGTTGCTGGCCTTGTACGCCCACGATCCCGGCCGGGAGTGGAAGGCGGTCGTCGTCGGCCGTCCGCGCCGCGGCACCACCCCGCGCACCGAGGTGATGGGCCGGCCCGCATCGCCGCGGGAGCTGCTGGCCGACCTGGTCGCGCTGTACGACGAGGGCCGCCGCGCACCGCTGCCGCTGCCGGTGAAGACGTCATACGCGTGGGCCGAGGCCGTGCACGGTCACGGCGATCCGGAGCAGCGGGCGCGCTACCGCTGGCAGTCGGGCAACTTCCCGGGCGAGGACGTCGAACCGGCCTACGAGCTGGCGTTCGGGAAGAACACCTGGCTCAGCCATCTCGTCGAGCGCGGGCTGGACCGCTACGCGCAGCGGATGTGGCTGCCGATGCTGCAGGCGTTGGAGAGCTGAGAGCTGATGCAACCGTTCGATCTGCTGGGGCCGCTGCCCGCACCGCGCACCACGACGGTGCTGGAGGCCAGTGCGGGCACGGGCAAGACGTTCGCGCTGGCCGGGCTGGTCACCCGGTACGTGGCCGAGGGTGTCGCGACGCTGGACCAGATGCTGCTGATCACGTTCAGCCGCGCCGCCAGCCAGGAGCTGCGTGACCGGGTGCGCCGCCAGATCGTGGACGCGGTAACGGCTTTCGCCGATCCGTCGGCGTCGCGCACCGAGCTGATCGACTATCTGCTGACCGGGACCGCCGACGAGTTGGCGGCGCGGGAACGCAATCTGCGCGACGCGCTGGCCGCGTTCGACGCCGCCACCATCGCCACCACCCACCAGTTCTGCCAGCTGGTGCTGCGCTCGCTGGGCGTCGCGGGTGACACCGATTCCGGGGTGACGCTGGTCGACAACCTCGACGACCTGGTCACCGAGATCGTCGACGACCTCTACCTGGCGCACTTCGGCCGTGACCGCGACCCGCTGCTGCCCTACAAGGACGCGCTGGAACTGGCCAAGGAGGTGGTGAACAAGCCGGCCACCGAGCTGCGCCCGCGCGACCCGGAGCCGGAGTCGCGCGCCGCGGTGTGTCTGCGGTTCGCCAACGACGTTCTCGCCGAACTGGATAAGCGCAAACGCCAGCGCGGCATCCTCGGCTACGACGACCTGCTGAGCCGGCTGGCCGACGCCCTGGACTCCGACGACTCGGCCGCGCAGGTGCGGATGCCGCAGCGCTGGCCGATCGTGATGGTCGACGAGTTCCAGGACACCGACCCGGTGCAGTGGAAGGTGATCGACCGGGCGTTCACCGGCCGCTCCACGCTGATCCTGATCGGCGACCCGAAGCAGGCGATCTACGCGTTCCGCGGCGGCGACATCGTCACGTACCTGAGCGCGGCGTCGAAGGCCGACGCGCAGATGACGCTGGGCACCAACTGGCGCAGCGACAAGGCGCTGGTCGATCGGCTGCAGGCCGTGCTTCGCGGCGCGCAACTGGGCCACGAGCAGATCGTCGTGCACGACGTCGCCGCACACCACACGGGCACCCGACTGGCCGGCGCGCCGTACGGTGACCCGTTCCGGCTGCGGGTGGTGCGCCGGGATGCGTTGGGCGTCAGCCAGACCCGCACCCCGGCAATCGACCAGCTGCGCACCTACATCTCCCGCGACCTGGCCGCCGACATCGGCGCGCTGCTGGCCTCGGGCGCGACGTTCGACGGCCGCACACTGGGCGCCGGTGACATCGCGGTGATCGTCGAGACCCACAAGGACGCCCGCGTCTGCTACAAGGCGCTGTGCGACGCCGGGATCCCCGCCGTCTACACCGGCGACTCGGACATCTTCAGCTCCGACGCCGCCGCGGACTGGCTGGCGCTGCTGGAGGCGTTCGACCAGCCGCACCGGCCCGGGGTGGTGCGCGCCGCGGCGGCGACGATGTTCTTCGGCGAGACCGCCGAGTCGCTGGTGGCCGGCGGTGACGCGCTGACCGACCGGATCGCGGAGACGTTGCGGGAGTGGGCGAGTCACGCCCGTGAGCGCGGGGTCGCGGCGATCTTCGAGGCCGCCAAGTTGGCCGGGATGAGCGACCGGGTGCTGTCGTGGCAGAACGGCGACCGGCTGATGACCGACCTCGCGCACGTCACACAGCTGCTGCAGGAGGCCGCGCACCGCGAACACCTCACGCTGCCCGCGCTGCGGGACTGGCTGCGCACCCAGCGCGAGGAGGGCAGCGGCGCCGCCGAACGGTTCCGCCGTCTCGACACCGATGCCGCGGCCGTGCAGGTGATGACGGTGTTCGTCGCCAAGGGCCTGCAGTTCCCGATCGTGTACCTGCCGTTCGCGTTCAACCGCTACGTCCGCGATCCCGAGATCGTGCTCTACCACGAGGGCGAGACCCGCTGCCTGCACATCGGCGGGCCGGACAGCCCGGACTTCAACCAGGTGCAGCGGCTGGGCCGCGCCGAGGACGCCAGCGACGACAGCCGGCTGATGTACGTCGCGATGACGCGCGCCCAGTCGCAGCTGGTGGCGTGGTGGGCGCCGTCGCGCGACGAGGTCAACGGCGGGCTGTCGCGGCTGCTGCGCGGCCGCCGCCCTGGTGAGGCGATGGTGCCCGACACCGTTGTGCCGCCGAAGGTTTCCGACGACGACGCGCTGGCCCGGTTCCGCGAGTGGGAGGCCGTCGGCGGGCCGGTGATCGAGGACGCGGTGCCGTGCACGGTGCCGGCGCGGCCGTCGGATACCGCTGTCGGACCGTTCGAGGCGCGCCACTTCCACCGCTCGATCGACACCGCGTGGAAGCGCACGTCCTACAGCGGGCTGATCCGGGATGTGGAGCCGACGCCGGTGAGCAGCGAGCCGGAGGTGTCCGAACTCGACGACGAGGTGGCCGAGATCGCGCTGACCGAACCGGCCGTCGGCGCGGACGTGCCGTCGCCGATGGCCGAGCTGCCGACCGGCGCGAAGTTCGGGTCGCTGGTGCACGCGGTGCTGGAGAACGCCGACCCGTTCGCCCCCGACCTGGCCGCCGAGCTGGAGGCGACGATCCGCGAGCACCTGGTGTGGTGGCCGGTCGACGTGCCGCCCGAGGACCTGGCCGCGGCGATGGTGCCGATGCACGACACCCCGCTGGGCCCGCTGGCCGACGGGGTGACGCTGCGCCAGATCGGGCTGGCCGACCGGATGCGGGAGATGGAGTTCGAATTCCCGCTGGCCGGCGGCGATCTGCGCACATCGGCGCCCGACATCCGGCTCGAACACGTGGGCGCCCTGCTGGCCGAGCATCTCCCGGACGACGACCCGCTGCGGGTGTACGCCGACCGGCTGCAGGGCCCCGGCCTGGGCCGCCAGCCGTTGAAGGGCTACCTGTCGGGGTCGGTGGACGCGGTGCTGCGCCTCGGCGACCGGTATCTCGTCGTCGACTACAAGACGAACTGGCTCGGTGACCCGACGCGCCCGCTGACCGCCGCCGACTACGCGCGCCCGCGGCTGGTCGAGGCGATGCTGCACTCCGACTACCCGCTGCAGGCGCTGCTGTACAGCGTTGTGCTGCACCGCTTCCTGCGCTGGCGGCTGCGCGGGTACTCACCGGACCACCATCTGGGCGGGGTGCTGTACCTGTTCCTGCGCGGGATGTGCGGGCCGTCGACCCCGGTGGTCGACGGGCATCCGGCCGGGGTGTTCAGCTGGCAGCCGCCGGCGGAGCTGATCGTGGCGCTGTCGGATCTGCTCGACGCGGGGCGGGTGGCGGCATGACCGAGTGGCGGCGGTCGGTGGCCGCGGAGGGCCTGCTGAAGACGTTCACCGACACGGAAGTCATCGACGCCCCGGATGTGCATGTGGCGCAACGACTCTGCACGCTGGCACAGGCGCGCGACGAGGTCGTCGAGCTGGCGATCGCGCTGGTGGTGCGGGCGCTGCGCACCGGGTCGGTGTGCCTGGATCTGCGGACGGTGGCCGCGCAGGTGCCGGTCGACGGGCTGCCGTGGCCCGCCGTCGACGACTGGCTGGCGGCGGTGCACGCGCATCCGCTGACCAACGATCCGCCGGTGCTGCGCGTCGACGGCGACCTGCTGTACCTGGACCGGTACTGGCTCGAGGAGCAGCAGGTGTGCGACGACATCCTGGCGATGGTTTCCTCCACGCCTGTCGCGGCCACCCCGGACGTCGGGCGGCTGTTCCCGCCGGGTTTCGAGGAGCAGCGCGCAGCAGCGGAACTGGCGCTCTCACAGGGACTTACGGTGCTGACCGGTGGTCCGGGCACCGGCAAGACGACGACGGTGGCGCGGCTGCTGGCGCTGCTGGCCGGCGGCACCCGGCTGCGGGTGGCGCTGGCGGCGCCGACCGGCAAGGCGGCGGCGCGGCTGCAGGAGGCGGTGCAGACCGAGCTCGACAAGCTGCCGGAGGCCGACCGCGCCGCGCTGTCGGGAATGCACGCGACCACGCTGCACCGGCTGCTGGGCAGCAGACCGGACACGTCGGCGCGGTTCCGCCACCACCGCGGCAACCGGTTGCCGCACGACGTGATCGTCGTCGACGAGACGTCGATGGTGTCGCTGACGATGATGGCGCGGCTGCTGGAGGCGGTGCGGCCCGACGCCCGGCTGGTGCTGGTCGGGGATCCGGACCAGCTGGCGTCGGTGGAGGCCGGCGCGGTGCTCGCCGACCTGGTCGACGGGCTCGGCGCGGGCCGGATCGCGCAGCTCAAGACGTCGCACCGGTTCGGGGAGAGCATCGGGGCGCTGGCCTCGGCGATCCGCGCCGGCGACGCCGACGGTGTGGTCGAGGTGCTGCGCGACGGCGGCGAGCACATCGAGTGGATCGAGGCCGAGGACCCGTCGGAGCCGCTGCGCGCGGTGCTGGTGCCGTGGGTGACGGAGCTGCGGAAGGCCGCGGTGCTCGGCGACGACCAGACCGCGCTGGAGGTGCTCGACGAACACCGGCTGCTGTGCGCGCACCGGCGCGGCCCGGCCGGCGTGCGGTACTGGAACCACCAGATCGAGCGGTGGCTGGCCGAGGCCACCGGCGAACCGATCTGGTCGCCGTGGTACCCGGGCCGGCCGGTGCTGGTGACGGCGAACGACTACGGGCTGGGCCTCTACAACGGCGACACCGGCGTGACGGTGGTGCGCGACGGCACGCTGCGGGCGGTGATCGCCGGGACGCAGCGGCTGGAGTTCGCGACCAGTCGGCTCGCCGAGGTCGAGACCATGCACGCGATGACGATCCACAAGTCGCAGGGCAGCCAGGCCGACGAGGTGACCGTGCTGCTGCCGTCCGACGACTCGCGGCTGTTGACCCGCGAGCTGTTCTACACCGCGGTGACCAGGGCGAAGAAGCGGGTGCGCGTCGTCGGGCCGGAGTCGTCGGTGCGCGCGGCGGTCCAGCGGCGGGCCATCCGGGCGTCCGGCCTGGCCGAGCGCCTCCGCCGCGCCTGACTCACGTCCGGAAAACAAGTAGCGGTCCCGGCAAATCCAAGTAGTGCACTACGGGGCCGATGGGCAGCCCGAGCGGTCAGGGTCAATCTGCACCGTCATGCCTGCAGCAGAGGATCCCGCGATGGCCAAGCCCAAGCCGAGCAAGAAGCACCGCAAGAACCGTCGCGACACCGAGAGGGTGGTGCGCTGGCTGCGGGCGGGGGCCGTCGTCACCGGTATCGGCGCCGCCGTCATCAACGGTCAGCCCCGTCGCCTGGGCCACCGAATCCGACGCCCCCGCCACCGAGTCCGCTGAGACCACCGGGCAGGAACCCACCGGCAACGACGACACCGACCCCGGCGACGTGCAGACCAGCGACTCGCCGCCCACCACCGTCAGCGCGCAGACGAACACCTCGACGCCGACCTCGAACCGGAACCCGAGCCCGACCCCGAGCCGGTAGACGACGCCGAACCCGCGCCGCAGAAGAACCAGCAGCCGGCCCCGGCCCCGCCGCCCGCGCCGGAGCCCGATCCCGATCCCGAACCGACCGTTGACCCCGACGACGACCCCGACGTCCACACCGACGAGGCAGCGGTCTTCGCCGGGTTCAGCACCGCCGCGGCGGACACCGACACCCAGGACGCGCCGCCGCTGCTGCGGCCGCCGACCGCCACCGCGACCGTCACCACCATCACCCCCACCCAGACCCCGGAGTTCCGGCCGATCCGCCGGCTCGTGCTCGGTTTCCTCGGCGTCTTCGGGTTCAGCCCGACCCCGGCCCCGGGCAGCCCGACCCCGAACCCGCTGCTGGCCGCGATGTGGGCGGTGTACCGGCGGGTGGAGTCGTTCTTCTACAACGACACCCCCACCGCGCAGGGCGTCACCATCAGCACCACCGAGCTCACCGACGACGGCGACGTGATCGTCACCGGGGCAATCGATTTCGATGACTACGACGGAGATGTGCTGCGCTACACCGCCACCGACGGCGCGCACGGCAGCGTGACGGTCAACCCGGACGGCACGTTCACCTACACGCTGACCGATCCGTCGTACGCCGGTACCGACACGTTCACCATCACCGCCAGCGACGCGTACACGCATCTGCACGGTCTGTTCGGCCTCTTCGCACCGGACGGCCGCCACACCAGGACCGCCACCGTCACCGTCAACCTGACCGCCGCGCCCAACGACGCCCCGGTCATCGAGTCGGTGACGTCGGACCCGGGCACGGGTAACTCGTGGACCGTTGTCGTCGAAACCTCCGATCCCGACGGCGATCCCGTCACCGTCACCGTCACCCCCGCCGACACCGGCAAGGTCAGCGTCACCGCCGTCGACGGCGAGACCAACACCTACACCGTGACCGTCACCGACACCGACTGGGCCAGAGCCAATCCCGGCAGGCAGCTCGAGGTCACGGTCACCGCCACCGACGGTGCGCTCGACGCCGCCCCGGTCACCCTGACGATCGGCACGGTCAACAACGTGGTCGCGGTCGGTGCTCATTCGAACATCCCGGCCCTGCCGCCCGGGGTGACCTACACGCGGGTCGCCACCGGCGGCTCGCACACCGTGCTGCTGCGCTCCGACGGCTCCGTCGTCGGGGTCGGTGCCAATGACTTCGGCCAACTGAACATCCCGGAGCTGCCCGACGGCGTCACCTATGTGAACATCGGCGCGGGGTACAACCACACGGTGCTGCTGCGTTCCGACGGCGTCGTCGTCGGGACCGGCGCCAACGGCCACGGCCAGCTCGACCTCCCCGATCCGCCCGCCGGGCTCACCTACACGCAGATCGTCGGCGGCAACCGGCACACCGTGGCGCTGCTGTCCGACGGCACCGTCGTCGCGGTCGGCGACGACACCCTGGGCCAGATCAGCATTCCGGACCTGCCCGACGGCGTCGTCTACACCGGTGTCGCGGCGGGCTATGACCACACGCTGCTGCTGCGCTCCGACGGCAGCGTCGTCGGGATCGGCGACAACAGCGAGGGACAGAGCAGCATCCCGACTCTGCCCGCCGGGGTGATCTACACGCAGGTCTCGGCGAGCGGCTACAACTCCGTGCTGCTGCGCTCCGACGGCGTCGCGGTCGCGATCGGCTGGAACGAGTTCGAGCAGCGCAATCTTCCGGATCTCCCGCCGGGCCTGGTCTATACGGGGGTCGTCGCGGGCGGGCACCACACCCTGCTGGTGCGCTCCGACGGGGTCGTCGTCGGAGCGGGCGGAAACTACAACGGGCAGGCCACCGTGCCGGCGCCGCCGCCCGGTGTCGCCTACACGCAGGTCTCCGCCGGCCTGGCGCACTCCGTGGCGATCGCGATCGTCAACGCCGCACCGGCCGCCGGTGACGACACCCTGACCACCGTCGAGGACACACCGCTGACCATCGACCCGAACACGTTGCTGGCCAACGACTCCGACCCGGACGGCACCCCGCTGGCCATCACCGCGGTGTGGGGTGCGGCCAACGGCACGGTGTCACTCGGCGCCGACGGCACCGTCACCTACACCCCCGGCGCCGGGTTCGTCGGCGACGACACCTTCCACTACCTGGCCTCCGACGGCAGCACCGTCGGCACCGCCACGGTCACCGTCACCGTGACCGAGGCGCCGAATGCGGCCCCGCTGATCGACTCTGTGACGTCGGATCCGGGCACCGGCAACACGTGGACCGTCACCGTCGAGACGTCCGACCCCGACGGCGATCCCGTGAGCGTCACCGTCACCCCCGCCGACACCGGCAAGGTCACCGTCACCGCCGTCGACGACAACACCTTCACCGTCACCGTCACCGATACCGACTGGGCCCTGGCCAATCCCGGCAGACAGCTCGTCGTCACCGTGACCGCCACCGACGGCACAGTCGACGCCACCCCGAAGACCGTGACCGTCGGCACCGTCAACAACGTCGTCGTCGCCGGCTACGACGTCGACATCCCGGCCCTGCCGCCGGGGGTGACCTACGTCCGGACCGCCATCAGCGGTGGCGACAGCCTGGACCGCCAGATCGTGTTGCTGCGCTCCGACGGGGTGCTGATCGGGATCGGCGACAACACCTACGGACAGCTGAACTTCGCCGACCTGCCCGAGGGTGTCACCTACACCCAGGTGGCCGTGGGCGCGGATCACACGGTGCTGATGCGCGCCGACGGCACCGTCGACGTGCTCGGCAACAACAGCCACGGACAGCTCGAGATCCCGGACCTGCCCGCAGGCGTCGTCTACACCCAGATGTCCTCGTCTAACCGGCACACCGTGCTGCTGCGCTCCGATGGCGTCGCCGTCGCGGTCGGCTCGAACCAGAGCGGTCAGCTCGACATCCCGGACCTGCCGCCGGGCGTCACCTACACCCAGGTCGCCGCCGGCTACTCCAACACGTTCCTGCTGCGCTCCGACGGCACCGTGGTCGGGGTCGGCGAGACCAACTACGACGCACTGGACATCCCGGATCTGCCGCCGGGTGTCACCTACACCCAGGTGGACGTCTTCGGATTCCATGTCGTGGCATTGCGTTCCGACGGCACGGCCGTCGCGTGGGGAGACTCGGCGAACGACGTGCTCGACATCCCGGACCTGCCACCGGGACTCGCCTACACCCAGGTGGTCGCCGGCTACGGGCACACCATCCTGCTGCGCTCCGACGGCGTCGCCGTGGGTACCGGCCTCGACAACGTCGAGCAGGCCACACTCCCGACGCTTCCCAGCGGATACTCCTACACCCACATCGCCGCGGGGCTGTACCGCACGCTGGCGGTCGCCGCCGTCACCGCCGCGCAGGACTGATGTTGGCGAGCCCGGACCGGTACGAGGCGGCCCTGCGCCGGCTGCCGCAGGCGCACTCGCTGGCGCTGCGGCTGTCCGACGCCGGCGTCGCCGACGACGTCATCTGCGACTACCTGCACATCGAACCGGAGTGTCTCGACCCGTTGATCGAGCTCGCCCGGGCGAAACTGCGCACCGCACTCGAGAGGGCAGTCCCTGACAAAAGTTTGCTGGTGAAAACGCCGAACGCTACGATCTTGACCCATGACCGGCCGCTGGCCCCTGACGGGCCGCGGTGAGGAACTCCGTCTCATCAGCGAGGCCCTCGCCGACGACGAGCATCAGGGCATCGTGCTCACCGGCCTGGCCGGCGTGGGCAAGACCAGGTTGGCCCGGGCAGCGGCGGACACGGCGGCGCGGGACGGCTGGGTGGTGCGCCGCATCGCCGGCACCGCCACCGGCCGCCCGGTGACCCTCGGGGCGTTCGCCCGCTGGGTCGACGACGCCAGCACCACACCCCTGGCCCTGGCGCGACGGGTGTTCGCCAGACTCGCCGACGACGCCGACGCCGACCGGCTGCTGCTATTCGTCGACGACGCCTATCTGCTCGACGACATGTCGGCGCTGCTGGTCCACCAGCTCGCGCTGCAGGGCCTGGCCCGGGTGATCGCCACCAGCCGCACCGGGGAGCCCGCACCCGCCGCCGTCACCGCGCTGTGGAAGGACGGGCTGCTGCGCCGGCTGGAACTGCAGCCGCTGTCGCGCGACGAGTCGACCGGCCTGCTGCAGACCGTGCTCGACGCGCCGGTCAGCGCCGACTGCGCCGCCCGGATGTGGAAGCTCACCCGCGGCAACGTGCTGTTCATGCACCACCTCGTCGAGGAGGCCCTTGAGAAGCACCGGCTTTCGCTGGTCGACGGCGAATGGCGTTGGGACGGCGCGGCGTTGACCTCACCCACGCTGGTCGAACTGGTCGAGCAGCAGATCGGCGCGGTACCCGTCGACGTGCGCGACGTGGTCGACATCGTCGCCGTCGCCGAGCCCGTCGACCGCGAGCTGCTGGTGGCGCTCACCGATCCGGTGGCCGTCGAGCGCGCCGAACAGCGCGACCTGATCGCCGCCGACGCCACCGGCGACACCATCTACGTCGGGCATCCGCTCTACGCCGAGGTCCGGCTCGCCCAGTGCGGCGGGCTGCGGCTGAAACGCCTTCGCGGCCAGGTCGCTTCGGCGATGGCGGCAGCCCAGACGGTGGACCCGCTGCGACTCGGGCTGCTGTGGCTGGAATCGGATCTGGCGCCGGACATGACGCTGATGTCGACCGCGGCGGGCATCGCCGCGCACCGCCTCGACCTCGACACCGCCGAGCGACTGGCCCGCGCCGCCCTCGACGCGCAACCGGCGCCGCTGACCACCCTGCAGCTCGCCTACATCCTGTACCTGCAGGAGAAGGGCGCGGCCGCCGAGGAACTGCTCGACACCCTCGAGGGCGAGGAGTTCGTCGCACCCGGGTTCGTCGACGGGGTGATCCTGCGGGCCGCGAATCTGCTGTGGCCGCTGCGGAATCCAGATGCCGCGCGGTCGGTGCTCGCCGAGGCGGTGGCACTGGGCGACGAGACGCGCAACCCGTCGCTGCGGGTGTTCCTCGCGATCCTGCGTGCCACCGCGGCCGAGCCCGCCGAGGCGCTGGCGCTCATGGAGCAGGTCGACTTCTCGGCGCTGGACGCCTACGGCCGGGTGATGGGGTGCTCGGCGGCGGCCGTCGCGCTGGGCGACTCGGGCCGGGTGGCGGCCGCGTGCGAGCGGGCGGCGGCCGGGTACCGCGTGATGGCCGAGTCGCCGACGGACTCGTTTCAGGCGTCTGGTCTGGCGGAGTTCCACGCGTTCGCGCTGGCGGCGGCCGGTTGCCTGGACGACGCCGTCGAAGTCGTCGACCGGTACCACCGCGAGGCCGCCGACATGCCGCCGCTGAACCGGTCGATGGCCGTTGGCGCGCTGGGCATCACGGCCCTGGCGACCGGTGACCTGCTGGCCGCCGTGCAGCATCTGGGTGTCGCGCTGTCGGGGTTCGGCGGCTACGGCGAGCTGTCCGGGCTGATCTATCGCTTCCGCATCGCCCACGCCGAGGCACTGGCCCGCTCGGGTGACGTCGACGGCGCCACCGCGGCGCTGGCGGCCGCCCACGCCTGCCGGCACCCCGCGTACCGGTACGTGGAGCCTGAACTGCTGCGCGCGCAGGCGTGGCTGCACGCCGCGCACGGACATCTCACCGAGGCGCGCGAGTGCGCCTGTGCGGCCGCGGATTTCGCCCGCGAGCACGGCCAGTGGGCGCGTGAGGTGGTGAGCCTGCAGACGGCGGTGCAGCTCGGGGAGGCCGGTGCGGCGGGCCGGCTCGCGGAGCTGGCCGCGCGGGTGGAGGGGCCGCGGGCGCCGCTGGCCGCCCGCTACGCGAGGGCGGTGGCCGCCGACGACGCCGCCGAACTGGACGCGGTGTCGGCGGACTTCGAGGCGATCGGCGACGCGCTGGCCGCCGCCGACGCCGCCGCGCAGGCGTCGGTGAGCCACCGGCTGGCCGGCCGCCGGGGCAGCGCGCTGACCGCGAGCGCCCGCGCCCACCGGATCGCGAGGGCCTGTGGCGGGGCGGTCAGCCCGGCGCTGGACGCCGCGAAGGTGCCGCTGCCGTTCACCCGCCGCGAGCACGAGGTCGCCAAGCTGGTCTCCGACGGGCTGTCCAACAAGGAGATCGCGGCGGCGACGTCGCTGTCGGTGCGCACCGTCGAGGGCCACATCTATCAGGCCAGCGCCAAGGCGGGCGTCACCAGCCGCGCCGAGCTCGCCGAGCTGGTCCGCCAGTTCGACGCCTGACCCCACACCCTCGGCCGCGAACGTGGGTTACCCGCACGCCTGACGGCGGTTTTGCGTGTCATAACCCCACACTCGGCGCCCGGCGGCGTCAGCCCACCGGGGTGACCAGCTCACCGGTCTTCAGAAACGACGCCACGTTGCGCAGCGTCAGCTCCGCCATCGCGGCACGGGTCTGCACGGTCGCGCTGCCGACGTGCGGCAACAGCACCACGTTGTCGAGCCCGGTCAGCGCCTTCGGCACGTGCGGCTCGTCGGTGTAGACGTCCAGTCCCGCACCGGCCAGCCGGCCCTCGACCAGCGCCGCGACCAGCTCGGCCTCGTCGACCACCCTCCCCCGCGAGACGTTCACCAGGTACCCCTCCGGCCCCAGGGCGTCGAGCACCGCGCGGTCCACCAGCCCCGTGCTCGACGGTCCGCCGGTCACGGCCACCACCAGCACGTCCACCGACGCCGCCAACTCCACCGGCGACGCCGCATACGGGTACTCCACATCGGGCACCCGGCGCCGGTTGTGGTAGCTGATCGAACATCCGAAGGCCAACAGCCGCAACGCGATCGCGCGGCCGATCCGGCCGAGCCCGAGGATGCCCACCCGCGCTCCCCGCACGTCCCGCGTCAGCGGGAACATCCGCTCGACCGGCCACCGGCCCGCGCGCACGAACCGGTCCGCCGCCGAGAAGCCGCGCAGCGTGTCGAGCACCAACGCGACCGCGGTGTCCGCGACGGCGTCGTTGAGCACGTCGGGGGTGTTGCTCACGCCGATGCCGCGGGCGCGGGCGGCGTCGACGTCGATGGTGTCGTACCCGACGCCGAAGTTCACGATCGCCCCGAGGTTGGGCAGCGCGTCCATCAACGCGGCGTCGACGGCGCCGGCCCCCGAGGTCACGACGACGGTGATCTCACCGCCGTGCTCGACCAGGAACGCCGGATCGTCGGGCAGAACCCCATCGGGCAGAACATGGGCGTCGTAGTCGTCGCGCAGCGCCTGCGCCACCGCGGGCATCAGCGGGCCGACCTGAAGGACCTTGCTCATGTCGCCACCCTGCCCGGAACGCCCTGACCGCGCCACCGGCAACCCCCTGACGGCGTCGTCAGTTTCGCGTACGGTGGGGCCGTGGCCGTCCTCGACCGCAGCCGTGTCATCGCGGCGACACCGACGCAGATCTGGAACGTGCTCGCCGATTTCGGGGCGGTCAGCCGCTGGATGGACCGCGTCGACCACTCCTGCATCCTGGCCAGCACCCCGGACATGATCGGTACCACGCGGCGCATCCAGCTCGGCCGCACGGTGCTCGTGGAGCGGATCACCGAGTTCGACGAGCAGTTCGCGCTGGCCTACGACGTCGAGGGGCTGCCGAGGATCCTCGGCCGCGTCAACAACCGCTGGACGCTGGAGGCCACCGGCGGCGGCGAGACCGTCGTGACCATCCACACCACCGCCACCCCGCCCGTGCGCCTGCTGATGGCGGCCAGCGCCGCCGCCATGCTCGCCGACCTCGCCGACTACCTGGAGGGCAGCCATGTCTGACCGGCCCGACATCGTGATCGTGATGACCGACGAGGAGCGGGCCGCCCCGCCCTACGAGCCGCCCGAGCTGACGGCCTGGCGCGACCGCACGCTGACCGGCCGCAAGTGGTTCGACGAGCACGGCGTCAGCTTCCAGCGCCACTACACCGGGTCGCTGGCGTGCGTGCCGAGCCGGCCGACGATCTTCACCGGCCAGTACCCCGACCTGCACGGCGTCACCCAGACCGACGGCATCGGCAAGAGCGCCGACGACTCGCGGATGCGCTGGTTGCGGCCCTTCGAGGTGCCGACGCTGGGCAACTGGTTCCGCGCCGCCGGCTACGACACCCACTACGACGGCAAGTGGCACATCTCCCACGCCGACCTCACCGACCCGGCCACCGGGCAGCCGCTGGCCACCAACGACGACGACGGCGTCGTCGACCCGGCCGCCGTCCGGCGCTACCTCGAGGCCGATCCCCTTGCCCCGTACGGGTTTTCCGGCTGGGTGGGCCCGGAGCCGCACGGCGCGCCGCTGGCCAACGCCGGGGTGCGACGCGACAACCTGATCGCCGACCGGGTGGTCGCCTGGCTCAACGACCGCTACGAGCGGCGCCGCGCGGGCGACCCCGAGGCGCTCAAACCGTTCCTGCTCGTCGCGAGCTTCGTCAACCCGCACGACATCGTGCTGTTCCCGGCGTGGCAGCGGCGCAACCCGGTGCGCCCGTCGCCGCTGGATCCACCGCACGTGCCGCCGGCCCCGACCGCCGACGAGGACCTGTCCGACAAACCCGCCGCCCAGATCGCGTTCCGCGAGGCCTACTACACCGGTTACGGTCCGGCCCCGGCGATCGAGCGGTCCTACACCCGCAACGCCCAGCAGTACCGCGACCTGTACTACCGGCTGCACGCCGAGGTGGACGGTCCGCTGGACCGGGTGCGCCGCGCGGTCACCGACGGCGGGTCGGACAACGCGGTGCTGGTGCGCACCGCCGACCACGGCGACCTGCTCGGCGCGCACGGCGGGCTGCACCAGAAGTGGTTCAACCTCTACGACGAGGCCACCCGGGTGCCGTTCGTCGTCGCCCGGATCGGGGACCAGGCCACCGAGCCGCGCACGGTGACGGCGCCGACGTCGCACGTGGACATCGTGCCGACATTGTTGAGCGCGGCGGGCATCGACGTGGCGGCCACAGCCGAGAAGCTGGCCGAGACGTTCAGCGAGGTGCACCCGCTGCCGGGCCGCGACCTGATGTCGGTGGTCGACGGCGCGCCCGCCGACGAGGACCGCGCGATCTACCTGATGACCCGCGACAACGTGCTCGAGGGCGACACCGGCGCCTCCGGCCTGGCGCGCAAGCTCAAGCGCGCGACGAATCCTCCTGCACCGCTGCGGATCCGGGTTCCTGCGCACGTGGCGTCGAACTTCGAGGGTCTGGTGGTGCGCGTCGACGGGCACCTGTGGAAGCTGGTGCGCACGTTCGACGACCCGGCGACCTGGACCGAGCCCGGGGTGCGGCATCTGGCCGCCAACGGGATGGGTGGCGACGCGTACCGCAGCGAACCGCTCGACGACCAGTGGGAGCTCTACGACCTCACCGCCGACCCGACCGAGAGCGTCAACCGCTGGAGCGACCCGGATCTGCACGATCTGCGTCAGCGGTTGCGGATGCAGCTCAAACAGGTGCGGGCCGAGTCGATTCCCGAGCGCCGTAACCCGTGGCCGTACGTGCGGCGCCAACCGACGCCGCGCCGGTCCCGGCTGAACTTGCTACGGCGCGCTGCCCGCTGAAACGCCCCACACAGGCGTACGTTTAGGCCTTGATGAGTCGTTTCACCGAGGCCATGTACGACAACGCCCGGAGCAGCACCCACGGGCTGGTCACCGGTGAGCCGGTAGCCCCCGGTCCGGCACACCTGGGCGGAGGTGCACGAGCGGGCCGCACGCATCGCGGGCGGCCTGGCCGCCGCGGGGGTCGGGCACGGCGACGCGATCGCGGTGCTGGCCGGTGCGCCGGTCGAGATCGCGCCGACGGCGCAGGGCATCTGGATACGCGGCGCCAGCCTCACCATGCTGCACCAGCCCACCCCGCGCACCGATCTGGTGCGCTGGGCCGAGGAGACCACCGCCGTGATCACGATGATCGCGGCCAAAGCCGTCATCGTGTCCGAACCGTTCATGGCCGCCGCACCCGTGCTGGCCGAGCTCGGCATGACGGTACTCACCGTCGACGACCTGTTGGCCTCGGCTCCGGTGGCACCCGTCGACACGGCCGACGACGACATCGCGCTGATGCAACTGACGTCGGGATCCACCGGTTCTCCCAAGGCCGTTCAGATCACCCACGCCAACATCGTCGCCAACGCCGAGGCGATGACCGTCGGCTGCGACTTCGACATCGACACCGACGTGATCGTCAGCTGGCTGCCGTGCTTCCACGACATGGGCATGACGGGCTACCTGACCGTGCCGATGTACTACGGCGCCGAGCTGGTGAAGATCACCCCGATGGACTTTCTGCGCGACACGTTGTTGTGGGCCAGGCTGATCGACAAGTACAGCTGATCGACAAGTACAAGGGCACCATGACCGCGGCCCCGAACTTCGCGTACACGTTGTTCGCCAAGCGGTTGCGCCGTCAGGCGGTTCCGGGTGAGTTCGACCTGTCGTCGCTGCGCTGGGCGCTCTCGGGCGCCGAGCAGGTGGATCCGGCCGATGTGGAGGAGCTGTGCGACGCCGGTGCGCCGTTCGGGTTGCGGCCGGAGGCGATCGTGCCGGCGTACGGGATGGCGGAGACGACGGTCGCGGTGTCGTTCTCCGAGTGCGGACGCGGGATGCTCGTCGACGAGGTCGACGCCGACCTGCTGGCCGTGCTGCACCGCGCCGTGCCCACCACCAAGGGGCACACCCGGCGTCTGGTCCGGCTCGGCCGGCCGCTGCAGGGCCTCGAGGTGCGGGTGGTCGATGAGGACGGCGCGGAACTGCCCGCCCGCGGCGTCGGGGTTCTCGAAGTCCGCGGCGCCCCGGTGACCAGGGGCTACACCACGACGGCCGGGTTCATCCCGGCCCAGGACGAGCGCGGCTGGTACGACACCGGCGACCTCGGCTACCTCACCGAGACCGGTGAGATCGTGGTGTGCGGGCGGGTCAAGGACGTCATCATCATGGCCGGGCGCAACATCTACCCGACCGACATCGAGCGGGCCGCGTGCCGGGTCGACGGGGTGCGCCCCGGGTGTGCGGTGGCCGTGCGCCTGGACGCGGGGCGGTCGCGGGAGTCGTTCGCGGTGGCGGTCGAGTCGAAGTTGCACGCCGATCCGCGCGAGGTGCGTCGCATCGAACGTCAGGTCGCGCACGAGGTCGTCGCGGAGGTCGACATGCGTCCCCGCAATGTCGTGGTGCTCGAACCGGGCATGATCCCGAAGACGCCGTCGGGGAAACTGCGCCGTGCGCACGCCCTGTCGTTGGTGAACTGATCGCCAGGACGGCTACACGGGGTAGGGTCGTGGCATCGGGACCATCCAGGCCCCCACTAACAGCAAGGGGCCAGCGATGTCTGACAAGTCTCCCCGCCAGTCGATGACCAAGAAGTCCGGTAAGTCGCTCAAGGAGAAACGCGCTGAGAAGCACCTGAAGGCGGCCAACAAGGCGGCCGCCGCCGAGCGTGACGGGCGCTAGCTTTCGCCAGCCGGCTAGCCCCAGAAACGACGCTTCTTCCAACGGCTTTCGTCGCCCTCGACGTCGGACCACTGGTCGGGCTCGTAGTGGTAGGGCCGCTTCGCGCCGCCGCGGACCACGTCGAGGGAGCCGTCGGGGTGCTTGACGTAGGCGTCACCGAAACGCATGTACTTGTCGGTCGCGCCGTCGGGAAGTGTCACCGTGACCGTCATGGGTTGATCCTCATGACCCGACACTACGCTGATGCTTACGCTCCGAAGCCGTTTCAGGGGCGTCGTCGCTGGTGGCCTTCAGGAACCGGTCGGGCAGCGACAGCTTGTAGATGGTGCGCAGCGTCAGCAGATACTGCTTCGGCAGCGGGCCCGTGGTGTAGGGCAGGTCGTACTTCTCGCACAGCTCGCGCACCCGGACAGCGATCTGCGCGTAACGATTACTGGGCAGGTCGGGGAATATGTGGTGCTCGATCTGGTAGCACAGGTTGCCGCTCGCGAAGGCCATCAGCGGACCGGCATCGAAGTTGGCCGCACCCAGCATCTGCCGCAGATACCAGTGCGCCCGGGTCTCGCCCTCGAGCACATCGGGGGTGAATTTCTCGGCGCCGTCCGGGAAGTGGCCGCAGTAGATCACCACGTAGGTCCACAGGTTGCGCAGCACGTTGGCGGTCACGTTGGCGCCCAGGGTGCGACGCCAGCGCCTGCCGCTGAGCAGCGGTAGCACGATGTAGTCCTTGAGCGCCTGTCGGCCGATCTTGCGGAGCAGTTTGCGGCGTTCGCGGGTGACCCGCGGCTTGTCGTCGGGAGTGCGCTGCCGTTCGGCGTGCACCCCGTGCAGGGCGATACCCCACTCGAAGACGGCGGCCAGCAGGATGTTTCGCAGCGGCTGCAGCAGGAACGCGGGCCGCCACGGCACGTCGCGGGAGATCCGCATGACGCCGAAGCCGAGGTCGTCGTCGAGGCCGACGATGTTGGTGTTGACGTGGTGACGCTGGTTGTGCGAGTACTGCCACTGCGCGGACACCCCGACCATGTCCCATTCCCAAGTGGTGGAATGGATTTCGGGATCGTTCATCCAATCCCACTGGCCGTGGCTGACGTTGTGGCCGATCTCCATGTTCTCGACGCACTTGGCGACCGCCAGCGCGGCGGTACCGGCGAGCCAGCCCTTGCGGGAGCGGCTCAGCCCGATCAGCAGACGTGCGGCGACGTCGAGGGTGCGCTGGAACGTGATGGTGCGCCGGATGTAGCGGGCGTCCTTCTCGCCGAGGGATTCCTCCACCTCGCGGCGGATGTTGTCCAGCTCGACGCCCAGCGCCTCGATGTCGGAGTCGGTCAGATGGGTGTAGGCGGCGATGTCGGTGATTGCCAAGAAAATTCCTGAGGTCGTTCTGGTCGTTCTGGGTGGTCGAGTCTCAACCGGTGGTTGAGAGCAGTGAGTCGACCGTCTCTGAGTTATCGGTGGTCGCGGCGGCCATCGCGATGGCGTGCGCGGTGTCGGGTTCGGTGCGCGAACCCACGACGAGCAGCACGATCTGCCCGCCCTTACCGTCCAGGACGCCGATCGTGTGCGCCGGCTGGCGGCGATAGCCGTCGAGCCGCACGACGCGGTCGTTGACCAGCATCTTCCGCGGGGAGTTGCTCCACTCGGCGAGGTTGTACGTCACTCGCTCGACGTTGCCGAGGCGCACGGAGAGCACGCTGAGCAGGTCGGGTAGTTCGGTCTTGAGGTCTTCGGTGTGGGGCCACCAGGCGCCGTCAACGTAGCCGCTGGTGGGTGCTTTGCGTTTGAGGCGAAGCCTCGTCTGTGGTGCCATTCGGCTTGTCCCGCCTGAGCTGACGCTCTTTATTCGAATCGGCGACGATGCGGCCTGGTCTACACGCATTCCGAACCACCGATAAGCCCAGCATACGGCATATTTCAGCGATCCGCTCAGTTAGGAGTTTCTCGCCTGTCGCACAACGGGATTGATACGAGTGTGGGCCGGCGGGAGATTTCCCGACCGGCCCACAACGATCGTGCAAGCTTTAGAGGGTGGTTACGCCCGTAGCCTGAGGGCCTTTGGCGCCCTGTTCGACCGTGAACTCCACTCGCTGGTTTTCGTCAAGCGAGCGATAACCATTTCCCTGGATTTCCGAGAAGTGTACGAAGACATCCTTCGCACCGTCGTCGGGAGCGATGAAACCGAAGCCCTTATCGCTGTCGAACCATTTCACAGTTCCCTGTGCCATACATTTACTTCTTTCATTCATGGATGTCGATGGACATCCGGTCTCCAGGCTAGCACGGATCTGCGGATATTCCGGTGTACTGTCAATAGCGAACCGTTTCGTCCGGGCCGACCATCATCTTCCCCACGATCCGTTTCTTTTTGTATTCAGCAGTGAACAAAGGATTTTGGTGTGAAGCAGGCCGCTCAGCGACGGTGCGCGAGTCCGATCCGACTGACCTTGGTCAGCACCCCCGGCAACGGGATCGACGGGGCCTGGTGGCCGCGCAGCGGGTCGATCGCCCGTGAGCTGCCGGAGCTGATCGACGCGCTGCGGCCCTCGCTCGGACAGATCGCCGACATCAAGATCAACTGGTCGGAGGAGAACGCCGTCCCGGATCTGGACATGCTGACCCGTCGCGGCGTGGCCGCGCTGCCGGGCTGGAAGGATCGCCCGCAGCGGGTGATGACGGTGATCGGCGAGACCGGTCGGGCCAACCTGCTGGTGGTGCCCTGCCACACCAGCCCCGCCCTGGCGATGATGGTGCTCCGGCACGCCGCGGGCCTGCCCGTCGACAGCAGGCATTACGAGTCGGAGCGCTACATCGCCGCGTTCGACATCGTCGAGGCCGCCCGTCGCCTCCTCGCCTAGCTCTCTCCCCCGCGAGGGTGCGTGGCCCCCTCTCCCCCCGCGAGCGTGCGTGGCCCCCTCTCCCCCGCGAGCGTGCGTGTTTGCACACGACACGCCGCGGAAATCCCGACATTTGCGCACGCTCGCGCCACCCACGACGGGCGCCGTCGGCGGCTCGAGCAGACCCAGTCGGCAGTCCGCCCCCAGCACTCACACCCGCCGAAACTACGGTTGTTGACGGAAAATCGCCGAAATCCGTCAACAACCGTAGTTTCGGTGAACCCTCCACCCTCCGCCCGCACCGCATCTCCCGCGACCGTGCGCAAATGCAGCACAAAGCGCGGCGTGTCGTGTGCAAACACGCACGCTCGCGGCAGAACGGAGAGAGAAAGAAACACAGACGTAGTCCATCGCTAACCAGCGCGCAATCGTCGGGGCCTCTAATCGAGACATCTGCGGCACCGCCGCCGCGATTCCCGTCTCACAAACGCCGAATCCTGGAGCCCCGCATGCCTTTTGACGACGCCATCGCCGAGAACATCAAGACCTCGCTCGCCGAGATCCCGCACCCCTCGCTGCCGAAGGGGTCCAACATCTACGGCGGCACCAAGATCTTCCCCGATTACAAGGCCGAGAACGGCGAGTGCTACTTCACGCTGGTGCACGGCATCGCCCACGAGTCGTCGGTCAGCTTCGTCGCGGTGCTGCAGGCCACCCGCGCGCTGCGCAAGGGCTTCGAGTCGGCCATCTACTTCTACGGCCCGGGCGCCATCAACTGCCTTGCCACCCGCGGCTTTCCGAAGACCGGCGACTCCGGCTTCCCCGGCGAGCAGAACATCAACGACGCCCTGGAGACCTTCATCTCCGAGGGCGGCACCGTCTTCTGCTGCCGCTTCGGGCTGGCGCTGCACGGCGGCCGCGAGGAGGACCTCATCGCCGGCGTGATCCCCGCCCACCCGCTCGACGTGCAGGACGCCATCATCCACTACGCCCGCAAGGGTGCGATCATCAACTCCACCTACATGGTCTGAAAGCCGCTGCGACATGACCACTTTGGCTGCCGTCTCGGCGAACTTCACCCGCGACCTCGAGCAGAACTTCGCGCTGATCGCCTCGCTGGCCGCCGAGGCGCGCGAGCGGTCCGTCGACTTCCTGGTGCTGCCGGAGGCCGCCATCGGCGGGTACCTGTCCTCGCTCGGCAACCACGGCGACACCAAGCGGCCGTCGGCACGCCAACTGCCGCCGGCCATCCGGCTCGACGGCCCGGAGATCGCCCGGGTCCAGGAGATCGTCGGTGACCTGTTGGTCGCCATCGGGTTCTGCGAGCTCGCCGACGACGACGTGACGCGCTACAACGCCGCCGCCCTGCTCGACGGCGGCACGATCTACGGCTCCTACCGCAAGGTGCACCAACCGCTCGGCGAGAACATGTCGTATGACGCGGGCAACCGCTACGACGTGTTCGACACCCCCGTCGGCCGGGTCGGCCTGCAGATCTGTTACGACAAGGCCTTTCCGGAGGCCGCCCGCATCATGGCGCTGCAGGGCGCCCAGATCATCGCCAGCCTGTCGGCCTGGCCGGCCGCGCGCACCGCCACCGCGGAGAACCTGCAGGAGGACCGCTGGACCTACCGCTTCAACCTGTTCGACATGGCCCGCGCGCTGGACAACCAGCTGTTCTGGGTGGCGTCCAACCAGAGCGGGACGTTCGGCTCGCTGAAGTACGTGGGCAACGCCAAGGTCGTCGACCCGGGCGGAAACGTGCTCGCCACAACGCTTCTCGGCAGTGGCATGGCCGTCGCCGACGTCGACATCGACGCCACCTTCCGCACCATGCGGGCCGGCATGTTCCACCTGCGCGACCGCCGCCCCGACGTCTACACCCCGCTCACTGAGATCCGGGAGCTGGTCTCATGAACACCCACACCCCCGTCGCGATCATCGGCGGCGGCCAGGCCGGCCTGTCGGTCAGCTGGTACCTGTGCAGCGCCGGGCTCGACCACGTCGTGCTGGAGGCCAAGACCCCCATGCACGCCTGGGCCGACAGCCGCTGGGACAACTTCACCCTGGTCACCCCCAACTGGCACTGCCGGCTGCCCGGCTACCACTACGACGGCCCCGACCCCGACGGCTTCATGACCCGCGACGAGGTCGTGGCCTGGCTCGCCGACTGGCTCGACACGTTCGAACCCCCGCTGCGCACCCACACCCGCGTCACCCGCCTCAAACGCCTCGAGCACGGCTTCGAGCTCACCCTCAACGACGACGAGACCCTGACCTGCGAGCACGCCGTCATCGCCACCGGCGGCTACCCGGTGCCCGTCATCCCGCCGTTCGCCCCCGCGCTCGACCCGCAGATCACCCAGCTGCACTCCGAGCAGTACCGCAACCCGGACCAGCTGCCCGAGGGCGCGGTGCTGGTGGTCGGCAGCGGCCAGTCCGGCGCGCAGATCGCCGAGGACCTGCACCTGGCCGGCCGCCGGGTGCACCTCGCGGTCGGCAACGCCCCGCGCGTCGCCCGCTTCTACCGCGGCCGCGACTGCATGACCTGGCTGGCCGACATGGGTCTCTACGACCGCGCCGCCGCCGACTACCCCGGCGGCAAGGCCGCGATCGAGAAGACCAACCACTACGTCACCGGCCGCGACGGCGGTCGCGACATCGACCTGCGCCGGTTCGCGCTCGAGGGCATGCGCCTGTACGGCACGCTGGAATCCGGCAAGGACACCACCCTGCGCTTCTCCCCGACGCTCCAGAAGGCCCTCGACCACGCCGACTCGGTGTACAACTCGATCTGCGCCGACATCGACGCCTACATCGACGCGCAGAACATCACTGCGGATCCGCCGAGCCGCTACACCCCGGTGTGGCAACCCGAAACCGAAACCACCACAATCGATCTCACCCACGAAGGCATCACCAGCATTATCTGGGCCATCGGCTACCGCCCCGACTACCGCTGGATCGAGGCCAGCGCGTTCGACGGCGCCGGCCGGCCCATGCAGAACCGCGGCATCACCTCGGTGCCCGGCCTGAGCTTCGTCGGGCTGCCCTGGATGCACACCTGGGGGTCGGGCCGGTTCCTCGGCATCGACCGCGACGCCCGGCACATCGCCACAACGATCGTGGCTTCCTACGACGACTCGCTACTGCGTATGGCCGCCGGCCACTGAGGAGGTCCGATGTCCGTCTCGACCCGTGTCGACCTGGCCCTGCTGGGGATTCGCGGCCGCCCACCGCTGACCCGCACCGCGGGCGCAGGCCCCAGCGACGACGGCCACCTGGTGATCGACGGCCTGAACGCGGCGATCCCGCGAAACCCGCAGAGCCCGTTCGAGTTCGACGGCACCACGATCCTCTACGACGGCCACGACACCGGCCTGGACGTCGAGGTGATCGAACGGCCGAAGTTCTACGACCTGGTCACCGTCGACGGGGTGCCCTACGAGAAGCTGGCCCGGCTGCACGGCCGCAACGTGCTGGCCACCACCGTCGTGCAGACCTGCATCCGCTACGCGCCGGAGACCCGGTGCCGCTTCTGCTCCATCGAGGAGTCGCTGCGCACCGGCGCCACCACCGCGGTCAAACGCCCGCAGGAGCTCGCCGAAGTCGCCGCCGCCGCAGTCAAACTCGACGGTGTCACGCAGATGGTGATGACGACGGGCACCTCGGCGGGCAGCGACCGCGGGGCCCGGCACCTGGCCCGCTGCGTCGCCGCCGTCAAGGAGGCGGTGCCGCAATTGCCGATCCAGGTGCAGTGCGAACCGCCCGTCGACCTGTCCGTCATCACCGACCTGCGTGACGCCGGCGCCGACACCATCGGCATCCACGTCGAGTCCCTCGACGACGACGTGCGCCGCCGCTGGATGCCCGGTAAGGCCACCGTCCCGCTGGAGCGCTACCAGGTCGCGTGGCGCGAGGCGGTGAAGGTGTTCGGCCGCAACCAGGTGTCGACGTACCTGCTCGTCGGCCTCGGCGAGGATCCCGACGAGCTGATCGCCGGCGCCGCCGAGCTCATCGAAATGGGCGTGTACCCGTTCGTCGTCCCGTTCCGGCCGCACCCGGGCACGCTCGCCGTCGACGTCGACGGGGCCCGCGCCCCCGAACCCGCGCTGCTGGAGAAGGTCTCGCGCGAGGTCGCCAGGCTGCTGCGACTGGCGGGCATGTCCGGCGCCGAGCAGAAGGCCGGCTGCGCGGCGTGCGGCGCGTGCGGCGTCCTGCAGAACATGGGCGGGTGAGACGATGGCGCAGCTGTCGATCCTGGCCGGCCACACCACCATTCCGCAGCCGGCGTTCCTGATCCATCCCGCCGAGGGCACCGAGCTCGAGGCCTACCACCGGCTGCGCCGCGACGAGTTCGTCATCGAGCAAGGGCTATTCAACAGCACCGACCGCGACGACGTCGACGACGACCCGCGCACCGTGGTGCTGGTCGCCACCGCCGCCGACGGCACCGTGCTCGGCGGGGTGCGGCTGGCGCCGTGCTGCGCCGACGACATCGGCTGGTGGACGGGCAGCCGTCTGGTCGTCGCCCGCGGCGCCCGCGCCTCAGGTGTCGGGCCCGGGCTGATCCGCGCCGCGTGCGCGCACGTCGAGTCCGCCGGGGTGCTGCGCTTCGAGGCCACCGTGCAGCGCCGCTACCGCGACCTGTTCACCGGGCTGGGTTGGGACACCGTCGGCGACTGCACCGTCGCGGGCCGTCCGCACGTCCGGATGCGCTGGCCGCTCAACCAGTTCCACGCGCTCACCGCTGCGACGAAGTCGTTCCTCGGCGAGACGCTGGCGCCGCTGCGCCACGGCGGCGGGCTCGGTCCGGCCGGGTTCGTCGGCGACGACGGGGTGCCGCTGCCGGACAGCGACGTCGTCGCCGCGTGCGACGCGATCATCCCGTCGATGGTCGAACGCGACCCGGAGTGGGCCGGCTGGTGCTCGGTGCTGGTCAACGTCAACGACCTGACCGCGATGGGCGCCACCCCGGTCGGGCTGCTCGACGCCGTCGGCGCACCGACGCGCTCGCTGCTGACCCGCATCATCCGCGGGGTGGCCCGCGGCTCGCAGGCGTGGCGGGTGCCGGTGCTGGGCGGGCACACCCAGGTCGGGGTGCCGGCGGCGCTGTCGGTGACGGCGCTGGGGCGCACGACGTCCCCGGTCCCGGCCGGCAGCGGCCGCGTCGGCGACGCGCTGCGGCTCACGACCGACCTGACCGGCAGCTGGCGCCCGGGATATCAGGGCCGCCAATGGGATTCGACGAGCCATCGCACGTCGGAGGATCTGGTGCAGCTGGCCAACCTGGTCAGCGCCACCAGGCCCAGGGCCGCCAAGGACGTCAGCATGGCCGGCGTCGTCGGAACGGCGGGCATGCTGGCCGAGGCGTCGTCGACCGGGGTGGAGCTCGACGTCGCGGCCGTTCCCCGCCCCGCCGACGCGGCGATGGGCGCCTGGCTGACCTGCTTCCCGGGTTTCGGGATGCTGACCGTCGGCGGCGAACCGGTGCCGCTGCCCGACGGTGTCGCGAGCGGCGACTGCGGACGGCTGACCGCGCAGCCCGGTGTGCGGCTGCGCTGGCCCGACGGGGCGGTCACCACCGCGCTCACCGCGGGCGTGACCGGGCTGGGGTGCGCATGACCGAGGTGTCATGGCGCCCGTGACGATCGGCGCGGTCGCGGCGACGTTCGGTCGCGACGTGGACCGCTGCGTCACCAAGGTCGTCGGCATCATCGAGTCGGCGGCCCGGGACGGTGTGCAGCTGTTGGTGTTTCCCGACGCCTGCCTCGGCGGCTACATCGGCGACCTGCGCTCCCCCGACCCCGCCGACCCGCCGCCGGCGCTGGACCCGGACGGGCCGGAGATCGCGGCGGTCATCGCCGCCGCCGGGCCGATGACGGTGTGCCTGGGCTACGCCGAGGCGGCCGACGGCGGCCGGTACAACTCGGCGATCTGCGTGTCCGGCGACGGGGTGCTGGGCACCCACCGCAAGGTGCACCAGCCGGCGGGTGAGTCGCTGGCGTACCTGCCCGGTGACCGGTTCGCCGCGTTCGACACCCCGGTGGGCCGGATCGGCATGCTCATCGACTACGACAAGACGTTCCCGGAGTCGGTGCGCGAGCTGACGCTGGACGGGGCGACGATCATCGCGGCGCTGTCGGCGTGGCCGGCCAGCGTCACCGACCGGGCGTCGCGGCTGCCCGCCGACCGGCAGTCGCGACTGTTCGACCTGTACGACTGCGCGCGGGCCGCCGAGAACCAGGTGGTGCTGGTGTCGTCGAACCAGACCGGGGTGATGGGGTCGCTGCAGTTCCTCGGGCAGGCCAAGGTCGTCGGCCCGGGCGGCGACATCCTGGCCACCACCCGCTCCAAGGGCGGGCTGGCCAAGGTCGAGCTCGATGTCGACGCCGAGATCACCCGCGCGCGGAAGGTGTTGAACCACTTGGCCGAACTGCGCTTCGACGTCTACAGGAGGGCGGACCGGTGCGCATCGCCCTGATCACCTACTCGACCAAACCGCGCGGCGGGGTGGTGCACACGCTGAACCTGGCCGAGGCGCTGGCCGGGCTCGGCGCCGACGTGACGGTGTGGTCGCTGGCCCGTGGCGGCGACGCCGGCTTCTTCCGGCCCGTCGACCCGAAGGTGCGGCTGCGGCTGGTCGACTTCCCGGAGATCGAGGGTGAGACGGTGACCGAGCGGATCGTGCGCTCGATCGACACGCTGCGCAGTGCGTTCCGCCCCGTCGACTACGAGATCGTGCACGCGCAGGACTGCATCAGCGCCAACGCCGTCGGCCCGTGCATCCGCACCATCCACCATCTGGACACGTTCACCACCCCGATCCTCGTCGAGTGCCACGAGAAGGCGATCGTCGCGCCGTACGCGCGGATCTGCGTGTCGGCCGCGGTCGCCGCCGAGGTCGAGGCGGGCTGGGGGCTGACGCCGACGGTGATCCCGAACGGGGTGCGCGCGGACCGGTTCATCGCCGCCGCCGACGACGCCGAGGGCAAGGCGCGGTGGCGCGACCGGCTGGGCCGCTATGTGCTGGCGGTCGGCGGGATCGAGCCGCGCAAGGGGACGCTGGATCTGGTCGAGGCGTATGCGCTGCTGCGGCAGCGGGTTCCGGATCTGTCGCTGGTGATCGCCGGCGGTGAGACGCTGTTCGACTACCGGGACTACCGCGCGCAGGTCGACCGGCGCTGCGCTGAGCTCGGCGTGGTGCCGGTGATCCTCGGGCCGGTGGCCGAGGACGAGCTGCCGAGCCTGGTCGCCGCGTGCGAGGTGTTCGCGTTCCCGTCGACCAAGGAGGGGTTCGGGCTGGCGGCGATGGAGGCGCTGGCGGCGGGTCGGCCCGTCGTCACCCGGGACCTGCCGGTGCTGCGGGAGGTGTTCGGCTCGACGGTCCGCTACGCGGCCGACCCGCACGGTTTCGCCGCCGCGCTGGCCGACGCGCTCCGTGACGACGCTCAGACCGCCGCCGGCCGCGCGCTGGCGTCGTCGCTGACCTGGGAGAACGCCGCCCGCGCCCACCTGGAGTTCTACGAGACGGTCGGCGGTCCATCGCTGTGACCCACACCACAAAATATTTGAATCCGGGTGAATGTAACCGGTGACGCGAGCGTCAACACAGGGCATTCTGCGGCGGTGACCCGTATGCCCGCAGCCACCCTCTCGGCGGGATCCGGCGTGCGCGTCGCACCTAGACTTCGTCTATTACCCGGGAAGTACCGTGCGTGCCCGCTCAGCGCGCGGTCGATAAGGAGTGTTTCGTGACAATCCAATTGCATTGGTTCCTGCCCACTTACGGGGACAGCCGGCTGATCGTCGGCGGCGGCCACGGCACCCCGATCGGCGCCGCCCACGGTGACCGCGACGCCTCGATCGACTATCTGGCCTCGATCGTGCGCGCCGCCGAGTCGTTCGGTTTCACGGGCTGCCTGATCCCGACCGGTGCCTGGTGCGAGGACGCGTTCATCACCGCCTCGCTGCTGGCGCGGGAGACGACGTCGCTGGCGTTCCTGGTGGCGTTCCGGCCCGGCCTGGTCAGCCCGACGCTGTCGGCGCAGATGGCCGCGACGTTCGCCCGCCACCAGCCGGGCCGCATCCTGCTCAACGTCGTCGTCGGCGGCGAGGCCCACGAGCAGCGCGCCTTCGGCGACTACCTGGACAAGGACGGCCGCTACCAGCGCGCCGACGAGTTCCTCGAGGTGGTGCGCCGGCTGTGGGCCGGTGAGACCGTGTCGCTGGACGGCGAGCACGTCCGCGTCGAGGGTGCGACCATCCCGTCGCTGCCGAATCCGGTGCCGCCGTTGTACTTCGGCGGCAGCTCGGCCGCCGCGGGCCCGGTCGCCGCGCGCCACGCCGACGTCTACCTGACGTGGGGTGAGCCGACCCCGGCGGTCAAGGAGAAGATCGAGTGGATCCGCGGGCTGGCCGAGAAGGAGGGCCGCAACATCCGCTTCGGTATCCGCCTGCACACCATCTCGCGCGACACCTCCGAGGAGGCGTGGGCGCAGGCCGACAAGCTGGTCAAGGCGCTCGACGAGGACACCGTGCGCAAGGCGCAGGAGGGTCTGCAGCGCAGCCAGTCCGAGGGCCAGAAGCGGATGCTGGCGCTGCACGAGGAGAACCGCAAGAACGGCACCTGGAACGACGCCCGCTCGCTGGAGATCTCGCCGAACCTGTGGGCCGGCGTGGGCCTGGTCCGCGGCGGCGCGGGCACCGCGCTGGTGGGCAGCCACACCGAGGTAGCCGACCGCATCACCGAGTACGCCGAGATCGGCATCGACGAGTTCATCTTCTCCGGTTATCCGCATCTGGAGGAGCTGTACTGGTTCGGCGAGGGCGTGGTGCCGATCCTGCGCGAGCGCGGCCTGTACAAGGGTGAGGGGACGGCGTGCGCTCCGACGTCGATCCCGTTCGTGAGCGGCAGATGATCGCATCGCCGGAGGAGGCTCTCGCCGTCGCGGCGCAGTTGTCGGCCGAGTTCGACGCCGAGGCCTCCACCCGCGACGCCGAACGCCAGCTGCCGCATCAGCAGGTCAAGGCGCTCAAGGAATCCGGGCTGCTGGCGCTGTCGGTGCCGGTCGAGTACGGCGGCATCGACGCGCCTGCGACGGTGCTGGCCGAGGTGTTCCGGCTGATCGCGCACGCCGACCCGTCGCTGGGGCAGATCCCGCACTCGCACTTCGTGTTTCTCGAGGCGCTGCGCCTGCAGGGCAGCCCCTCCCAGAAGGCGTATTTCTACGGTCAGGTGCTCGGCGGCGCGATGCTGGCCAACGCGCAGTCCGAGCGGGGCCCGCACCCGATCGACGTGGACACCACCACGCTGGTGCGCCAGCCGACCGGCGACTATCTGCTCAACGGCCGCAAGTTCTATTCGACCGGGGCGCTGTTCGCGGACTGGCTGGTGGTGCGGGCGTCGCTGACCGACGGGGTGCCGACGGCGCAGACGCCGAAGGCCGTCGTGTTCGTGCGGCGCGACACCGAGGGCGTCGACGTCGTCGACGACTGGGACGGCATGGGCCAGCGCACCACCGCGTCGGGCACCGTCACCCTCGACAACGTCGCGGTGCCCGCCGAGCACGTCGTACCCTTCTCGCCTATCTTCGCCGGGCCCACCGTCTACGGTGCGCGAGCGCAGTTGCTGCACAGCGCGATTGACGTCGGCATCGCGACCGGCGCGCTGGCCGCGGGCGTCCGGCAGGCTGAGCGGGCCCGCCCGCACTTCGAGGCGGGCGTCGCCACGGCGGTCGAGGACCCGACGCTGATCACGGTGGCCGGCGAGCTCGCGGTGACGGTGCGCGGCGCGCAGGCGCTGCTGGAGTCGGCGGCCCGCGCGGTGGACCGCGCCCAGGCGGACCTGACCGACGAGATGGCTGCCGAGGCGTCGATCGCGGTGGCGGCGGCCAAGGTCGCCGCGGTGCGGGCGTCGCTGGAGGCGTCCAACGTGCTGTTCGAATTGGGCGGCACCCGAAGCGCTTCCGCGTCGGGCAACCTGTCGCGCTACTGGCGCGACGCGCGCACCCACACGCTGCACGACCCGACCCGCTGGAAGATCCAGCACATCGGCCGCTACACGCTGACCGGTGCGCGCCCGCCGCGGCACGGCCAGATCTAGCTACTCCTTGATGTGCGGGGAGAGCAGCGTCGTCCACGCGTTCTGCAGCTGGGCGTACTCGTGCTCGCAGCCGTCGGCGCGGTCCTCGGGTAGCCCGTCGTCGCCGACCAGGTCGGCGTTGTCCTCAGGATCGGCGCCGTAGATCCAGCATTCGAGGTTGTAGACGCGGGTCTCGTCGAGCGAGTGCGGATCGGCGAGCTCCTCGACGTCGATCTCGTCGCGCTGATCGCCCAGCGCCTGGAACGTGCGCGCGAAGTCCTTGACGGCCTGCACGGAGTCGGGGTCGGGCTTGCCGTCGTCGCCGGGCGCCAGCAGCACGTAGGCGGCGAGCTGGTCGGCGACGTCCTCTTCGCGGCCGGTGACCGGCAGGTCGTAGAGGCTGATCACCATGTGGCCGACCTCGTGGTAGAAGGTGGCGGTCTCGGCGTTGAGCGCCGCCACCACCGGATCGTCGGCGCCGTCGTCGGTGAAGGTCTGCAGCGCGGCGTCGGCGTCCTCGTAGCAGATGGTGACGGTGTTGTCCTCGCTGTTCCAGAAGGCGTTGGCCTCACCGCATTCGGTGCCGATGAGCTCGACGTCGTAGGGCAGGATCAGCGAGTCGTTGATGTCGGCGGCGAGGTCCTCCAGATGTGTGTTGGACTCGAGCAGTTCGCCGCCCCGGACCGCCTCCGGCGACGTCGCCTCCTCATAGGTGACGATCATCTGACCGGTGTCGGCGTCCTCGGCCTTGGTGCGTTCCTCAGATGCCTCGGCCGCCTCGGCCGACGTCTCCGAGGAGGCCTCCGGCTCCCGATCCCCCGCCCCACAGCCGGCGACCGCCAGCGCGAGCACGACTCCGGACACGACATGACGCATGCGGCCTCCCAGCACTATTGACACCGTCGCAGATTATGCCCGGTGCGGGAGGCCGCGCGTGGGGTTTCTACTAGTCAGTCCTGGTCTAGTCAGTCCTCGTCGCCGCTACTCAACCGACCGCGGCGACCGTGCCCGCATTCCGCCGGGCCGAGCGGTCGGGGATGCGCTCCAACCCGAGATGGCCACGCAGCGTGGTGGTCGTGTACTCGTGGCGGAACAGCCCGCGCCTGCGCAGGATCGGCACGACGTGGTCGACGAACAGCTCCAGCCCCGACGGGAACACGTCCGGCATCAGGTTGAACCCGTCGACCGCGCCCGCGACGAACCACTCCTCGATCGCGTCGGCGATCTGCTCCGGACCGCCGATCACCAGGCGGTGCCAGGTGATCACCCGGTCCAGCAGTTGGCGCACCGTGAGGTTCTCACGCCGGGCCAGGTTCACGACGATGTCGCGGGCGCCCTGCGAGCCGACGTCGGTGACCGCGCCGTCGAGCAGGTACTGCGGCAGCGGCTTGTCCCAGTCCAGTTCGCACGGGTCGACCGACAGCTGCGACGCGAAGTGGGCCAGCCGGCGTTCACCGCACAGCTCGTTGAGCTCGTCGTTGCGGCGACGCGCCTCCTCCTCGGTGCTGCCCAGCACGAACGACAAGCCGGGCATGATGCGCACCGCGTCCCGCGGACGCCCGTAGGCCGCTGTGCGGGAACGCAGTTCGTTGGCGTAGTTCAGCGCGTCGGGCAGCGACGCCTGCGCGGCGAACACCCCGTCGGCGTACTTGGCGGCCAGATCCAGCCCGCCGCTCGAGCCGCCGGCCTGGAACAGCACCGGGTGGCCCTGCGGGGGACGCGGCAGCGTCAGCGGGCCGTCGACGTTGAAGAACTCGCCGCGGTGATCGATGGTGCGGATGGCGCCGACGCGGCTGAACGCACCGGTCCGCTTGTCCGCCAGCACCGCGTCGTCGTCCCACGAATCCCACAGCGCGCGAACGACATCGATGAACTCCGCGGCGCGCCGGTAGCGTTCGCCGCGGTCGGGTTGGCGCGACACCTGCGAGCCGTGCCCGAAGTTGTTCCAGGCGTAGGGGTCGCTGCTGGTGACGACGTTCCAGGCGACGCGGCCGCGACTGACGTGGTCCAGCGTCGCGAAGCGGCGGGCGATGTTGTAGGGCTCCTCGAACGACGTCGACACCGTGCCGATCAGCCCGAGGTGGGTGGTGACCGACGCCAGCGACGACAGCAGCACGATCGGGTCCAGCGCCAGCGGCGGCTGGGTGAGCGGCTGGTCCGGCGGCTGGAACAGTGACGGGCTGTCGGCCATGAACAGCGTGTCGAGGGTGCCACGCTCGGCGATCTGGGCCACGTTGATCCAGAACGCGGGGTCGGCGAACCAGTTCGGGTCGACGTCGGGGTACTGCCAGGCCGCCGGGTGCATCCCGTCGGACAGGACGTTGACACCCAGGTGAAGTTCACGCTCGGTCATGCCGGATCTCCAGGGAGTGCAAGCTTTTTCACGTCGGGGTCGGTGGCGATGAAGGTCTGCACGCGTGGATCCTTGAACGCCTTGATGAGGTTCTGGATGTTGTCGGTGTCGATCCACTTGCTGCCGACGGTCAGCACCGAGGCGAACTCGTCGGGCGACTTGGGCGCGAAGATCAGCTTGTCCTCGGACACGCCCGCGGCCAGGAACGACTCGGCGTAGCCGACGATCGCGTCCAGGTCGCGCAGGGCGCGCGGCTGTGCGCCGAAGTCGAGCAGGGTGAACTGCAGGTTCTTCGGGTTGTCGACGATGTCCTTGGTGGTCAGCGCGGTGATGTCGGCGTCGGGGCGCAGCGTGACCAGCCCGGCCTGGGCGAGGTACCAGATGCCCTGGGCGTTGTTCGCCGGGTCGGCGAGCAGGGACACCGTGGCGCCGTAGGGGATCTCGTCGACGGTCTTGTACTTGTCCGACCAGATGCCGAACACCCAGTGGAAGAACGGCCCGGTCGCGGCCTCCTCGCGGAAGCCCGGGTTGGCGTCGAGCACCTGCTGCAGCCAGTGCCGGTGCTGGAAGATGGTGCCGGCGTAGCGGCCATCGCTGATGGCCTGGTTGATCTGGGTGCTGTCACCGAGGCCGACGGCGCCGACCTTGATGCCGTAGTCGGGGGCGACGTTGTCGGCGATGTACTCGATGATCGCCTTCTCGGCGGGGTTGGAGTCCAGGTAGACGACGTTGATTGTGGCGCCCGCGGTTTCGTTGGGCGAGGCGCTGCCGGTGCCGCGCACGAAGATGACCGCGGCGACGGCGACGATCACCACCAGCGCGCCGATCAGCAGGTAAGGCCACTTGCGGCGTCGGGTCAGGGTGAAACCGTGCGCCTCGTCACTGACCGAGACAGACTCGTCGATACTCATGGCGCCCAGCGTGCGGTGCGGCCGGCTGTGCTGGCCATGATTTGAATCAGGGTGAATGCCTTGCGACGTATTGATTCACACTGAGCGCAAAGGTATTGCCGTGGTGCGGAGTTTGGCAGCGTCACCTCGACGGCGACGACGCCCGCGTGTCTCTTCTCCCTTCCTTCAAGGACTTCTCCCCCATGATTGAACTGACCGATCTGACCAAGGTGTACGGCAAGGGCGAGCACCGGACGGTGGTGCTCGACCGGATCAACTTCCGCGTCGAGGCCGGCGAGATCCTGGCCGTCGTGGGGCCCAGCGGTGCGGGTAAGAGCACGCTCGCGCAGTGCATCAACCTGTTGACGCTGCCGACGTCGGGCTCGGTGGTGGTCAACGGCGAGGATCTGACGACGCTGTCGACGCGGGAGCTGCGGGTGGCGCGGCGGCGCATCGGCACGGTGTTCCAGTCGGCGGGGCTGTTCGAACGACGCACGGCGGCGGAGAATGTCGCGCTGCCGCTGGAGTATCTGGGCGTGACGCCCGCGGAGACCCGTAAGCGGGTCGCGGAACTGCTTGACCGGGTTGGGCTTTCGGAGCGGGCCAACCACTATCCGTTCCAGTTGTCGGGTGGTCAGCGGCAGCGGGTCGGGATCGCCCGGGCGCTGGCGCTGCGGCCGTCGGTGCTGCTGTCGGATGAGGCGACGGCGGGGCTGGATCCGACGACGACGGCGTCGGTGGTCGAGCTGCTGCGCGAGCTGCGCGACGACCTGAACCTGTCGATCGTGTTCATCACCCACGAGATGGACACGGTGCTCAAGATCGCCGACTCGGTGGCGCGGCTGGATCACGGCAGCATCGTCGAGTCGGGGCGGCTGGTGGATCTGCTGACCAACCCGTCGTCGGCGCTGGGCGCGGAGCTGCGTCCGCAGGGGGTGGCGGCGTCGGCGGGCAGTGGGCAGCAGGTGTGGGAGGTGGTGTACGACGCACCGGATGTGCCGTCGGACTGGATCTCTCGCGCATCGGTCGATCTGGGGGCGCCGCTGTCGGTGCTGGGCGCGTCGGTGCAGTCGGTGGGCGGGGTGACGGTCGGCAGCGCGACGGTCGCGGTGCCCGCCGGGGTGAGCGCGCGGGTGCCGGAGGTGCTGCGGCGCTACGGGTTGGCGCCGACCGGCGCCGAGACGCAGGAGCTGGAGGTCGTGGCGTGACCGAGACGATTCTCGCGACGGCGAAGGTGCCGGTGAACGAGCTGCCCGGGCTGTTGTTCCCGGCGCTGCTCGACACGTTGGTCATGGTCGGGATCGTGATGACGATCGTGGTGCTGGTCGGGGTGCCGCTGGGCGCGCTGATCCACAATCTGGCGCCGGGCGGGCTGTTCGAGAACCCGAAGCTGCACACGATTCTGAGCTGGATCATCAACATCGGGCGGTCGCTGCCGTTCCTGATCCTGATGGCGTCGATCATGCCGTTCACCCGGTTCATCACCGGGACGAACATCGGGATCGCGGCGGCGGTGGTGCCGATGTCGTTGGCGGGCATCGCGTTCTTCACCCGGATCGTGGAGAACTCGCTGCGGTCGGTGCCGCCGTCGGTGGTGCAGGTGGCGCGGGCGTCGGGCGGGTCGCCGCTGCAGATCATCCGCACAGCGCAGATCAACGAGGCGGTGCCGTCGATTCTCGGCGGCCTGACGATCAACGTGATCGCGATGATCGAGTACTCGGCGATCGCGGGCACCATCGGTGCGGGTGGAATCGGTTATGTCGCAGTGACGTACGGGTATCAGCGGTTCGACCAGGGCGTCATGCTGGCGACTATCGTGATCCTGGTCGTGACCGTCGCGCTGGTGCAGCTGACGGGCGATGCGCTGGTCCGGTTCACGACGCCGCACGCACGGGCCCGCGCGTCGGCCTAGTTCTCGGGGCTTGGGCGCCCGCTGTGCCCGCCGAGTTCTACGCCAGGGTCGTGATCCGTCGACAATCGCGACCCTGGCGTAGAACTCGCGGAGGTTAAGCCCCCGCGGCCCGACCGTCCCCCGGACGTTAACGGCCCCGCCCCACCGCCCGCAGCGCACCAACTGTCTCTTTGCCAAGCTTGGAGCGACAAAGTCGCTCACCTACGACGACGTGTCCCGACTTCAGCGACACTGTCGCTCCGAGCTTGGCAAAGAGACACCCCACACCCGCGCGGTACGACCACCTCCTCCGTCGGCGCCGCCGCAATGTCAGACCCCATCCCTACAGTCGCCGCTATGAGCACCGACACCGCGACGACTCACAAGCCCGCCCCGAAGCCGACGGCCCGGCCCCTGCCTGCCGACCTGGTCAAACCGCGGCCGCGTCCGGTGACGTCGGTGGCGGTGGTCGTCGCCGGTGGGATCGGCCCGACGTTCCGCTACTCGGCCTGCTCGGCGACGCAGAGCTGGACCGGCACGGTCAAGGCGGACAGCTCCGAGACCGCGCTGCTCGACGCCATCAAGCGCGTGCGCGCCCAGGCCGACGCCGAGCGGTTGCGCATCGTCGTGCAGCTGCCGCCGCGCAGCACGCTGTGGGCGCTGCGCGACGAGATCCCGATCCTGATGCCCGGCGTGTTCCTGGAGCGGCCCACGCTGGCCGACGAACCGCTGATGACCGCGGCCCGCGAGGGAATCGTCCCGCCGCGGCGGCGGCTCGCCCCGGTGACGGTGGCGACGGACGGCTCGGTGCGCGGCAAGGTCACCGGCTACGGCTGGTTGGCGTCGACGGGCGAGTACGGCCTGATGGCGTTCCGTCACCTCAAGACGCAGACGGGTCCCAAGGTGGTGCTGGTCGCCGAACTGCGCGCGATCGCCAAGGCGGTGCAGGCGCTGCGCGGCCGCGACATCACGATCCTCAGCGACAGCAGGCAGGCGGTCCAGATGGTGCAACGCTGGATGGCCGGCGACTTCGTGCTGCCCGAGGGCTACTCCCTCGAGCGCGCCAACGGCCGGACGCCCGGACTGGTCACCGCGCAGCAGATGATCCACGCCGAGCGCGAGCGGCTGCACCCGACGTGGGTCAAGGCGCACTCCGGCCAGCCGCTCAACGAGGGCGCCGACGCGCTGGCCCGGCTGGCGTCGCGGTACGTGCGCGGCAACAGCGGCCTCGACGACGCCGAATACCATCGCCGCGCAGCCGATCTGGCGGCCGCGTTCGCCGCGGAGTTCAACCGCCGGTCGGCCTGATCACGTCGGCGGCAGCACGGCCGACCTCGCCGGCCCCTCGCCCCCTCCCCGGCACCCGGGGCTGTGGATAACCCGGCCCCGGCTGGGACGCCTGATACCAGCTGTGACGGCTGTGAATGTGGTGGTCACAACACCCGCGACTCGCCGTCGCCCCCGCCCCGGGGGTGTCCCCGCGGTGGCTTATGTTGGACCATCGCGAATCCACAACTGAGGGACATCGAGGACAGCTAGGTGGACGGTACCGCCGACAACACGGAGCTCTCGGCCGCCGACCTGCTCGAACTCAACCGCGAGCTGCAGGGCAGCCCGACCACCCGGCTGCTGGCCGCCACCAATCTCGGCCTGTACGCCACGCTGATGGAGCGCCACCTGCTCGACGGGGTGACACCGGAGACCGAGCTGGTCGTGCGCCTGGAGCGCGACCTCGACGACCTCGGCTCGCTCGAGGGCCAGTCGGGGTTGTCGCTGATCAAGTCGTGGGCCAGCCAGGGCTGGCTGCACCGCATCGTCGACCCGCGCACCGACCAGAACGTCTGCTACCTGACCCAGGAGGCCCGCCGCGCGCTGGACTTCCTGCGCGGGATGCGCCGCCAGGACACCATCGCCACCGGCGGCTCGATGCAGGGCATCGCCGCGCGGCTCAAGCAGGTCGCCGTCCGGGTGGACCGCGACCCGGTCCGGATCCGCAAGCACATCGAGGCCGAGATCGCGGCACTGCAGGCCGAGCTCGACGAGCTCGAGGCCGGCCAGCGCCCCGAACCCGACGTCACCGACGCCTACGACGAGGCCCGCGCGATCGCCCTGCAGATGGAACGGCTGATCACCGACATCGGCCAGTACGGGACGATGATCGAGCAGGCCACCGCCGCCCTCGACGAGCCGATCGACAGCAACGAGGCCTACCGCGACCGGCAGCGCCAGATGTACGAGGACTACCAGGCCGCGTGGGACTCCAAGGGCCGCGAGAGCCACCGCGCGTTCCTGCGCATGGTCAACGACCCCGACCAGCGCGCCGAGTTCGAGGCCGACGTCGCCGCGGTCGCCGAGGCGCTGCCCATGCTGGACCCGGCGCTGCGCAAGGTCATGTCGGGCTTCTTCGAGCTGGTCGGCCAGCAGATCGACGAGGTCGAGCGCATCCAGCAGCGCTGCGCGCAGCGGGTCAAGCGGTTCACCGCGTTCGGCACCCTGGAGCAGAGCCGCGGCATCGCCCGCCAGCTCAACGACGCCATCGGCGCCGCCCGTGCGCTGCTGAAGACCTCGCTGATCGACTCGCGCCTGGACATCGAGGTGCCGCTGGCCAAGCACGCGATCACCTCGATCGGCGCGCTGAGCTTCAAGATCGGCGACCTGTCCACCCCGAAGCCGGCCGTCCACGCCGAGGGCGAGGTCGACCTGTCCAGCTTCGCGGCGCTGACCACCCAGGTCGACGCCCCGGCGATGTCGGAGATGCTCAACCGCGCGGTCAGCAGCGGACCCGTCTCGCTGCCGGAGGCCGTCGCGATGGTCGACAACGCCTACCTTGGCCACGTCATCGTGCTGTGGTCCTGGGCCCTCAAACAACCGAATAGTGCTGCGGCGCATAAGAAGTCGGTCCCGGTTCGATTCCGTTCCCTGGACGGTCCGGACCGGGTGATCGAGGTGCCCGAGCTGTTGTTCACCGAACCGATCACGAGCACCGCAGGAGTCGCGCAGTGACCACCGAGCCCGAGGTCGACTTCAGCTCACTGCCCGAAGTCGACCAGAACGCCCGCACCCCGCACCAGCGCCGCCCGCGGTTCGACGGCGACGTCTCCGAGCTGCCCGACCGCGCCTGCTGGGCGCTGCAGCACCTGCTGACCCGCCGCTACATCAGCGCCGACTCCGACGCCGACATCTACTCGTGGGTGCTGGAATACCGCGACCAGCTGGCCGTGCGGCTGTCCGAGCTGGACCTGATCCTGCGGGTGGTCGACGGCATCGAGGTGGCGTTCGTCGAGCAGGCCCGCTACGAATCGGCAAGGGGCATCAAGCTTCTGCGCCGCGAACCGCTGGGCACCTACGACTCGATCCTGGCGCTGCACCTGGCGCAGATGATGCGCGCCGCGGGCGGGCAGTCGGTGCTGATCAGCCGCGAGGAGATCCACGGCCTGTTCGCCGGGGTGCTCAACGAGACCGACCGCGACGCGGTGACGTTCGCCGCCCGCATCGACGGCGCGATCGCCCGGCTGGCCGGCCTGGAGATCCTGCGCCGCACCCGCGACGACGAGGACAGCTACACGATCAGCCCGGTGATCACCGCGATCATGACGGCCTCGGTGATCGAGGAACTGCAGCAGCAGTTCGAACAGCTGCTCAACGGCGGCGCCGCGGCCGACGAGGAGGACACCCCCGATGACTGAACAGTTCCACCTGTCGCGGCTTCAGGTCATCAACTGGGGCGTGTTCGACGGCTACCACTCGATCCCGTTCAGCCCCGGCGGCGCGCTGATCGCCGGCGCCTCCGGTAGCGGCAAATCGTCTCTGCTGGACGCGATCTCGCTGGGCTTCCTGCCGTTCAACCGCCGCAACTTCAACGCCTCCGGCGACAACACCGCCGCCGGGTCCAGCGCGGGCCGCCGCACCGTGGACAAGTACGTGCGCGGCGCGTGGGGTCAGCGCAGCGACGGCAACACCAGCAAGGTGATGTACCTGCGCGGTGAGGGCACCACCTGGTCGGCGGTGGCGGTGACCTACTCCAGCGACTCGGGCCGCACCGTGACGGGTCTGGTGCTCAAGTGGCTGACCGGCGAGTCGCGCAACGACTCGTCGAGCCGGTTCGTCATCGGCGACGGCGACCTGGACATCGAGGACGTCTGCAACCGCTGGGCGGCGGGCCGTTTCGACACAGGTGTGTTCAAGGACGGCGGCTGGCGGTTCACCACGAAGGTCGAGTCGCAGTACCTGGCGCAGCTGTACGCCACGATCGGCATCCGCGCCTCCGATGCCGCCCAGCAGCTGCTCGGCAAGGCCAAGTCGCTGAAAAGCGTTGGCGGCCTGGAGCAGTTCGTCCGGGAGTTCATGCTCGACGAGCCGGAGAGCCTGGCCCGGCTGCCCGAGGCGCTCAAGCAGATCGACCCGCTGGTGGAGGCGCGCGAACTGTTGGCGGTCGCGCAGAAGAAACGCAAGATCCTCGGCGACATCGAGAAGATCCAGCAGCGCTACGCCTCGGAGTCCACCGACCTGGGCATCATCGACCTGGTCGACATGCCGATGGTGCGCGCCTACACCGACCATGTGCGGCTGGCGCAGTGCCCGGCGCAGATCGAGGTGCTCGACACCACGATCGAGCAGCTCGACAACGAGTACGAGGACGTCACGCGGTCGCTGAATCTGGCCAAGGCCGAGGCGGATTCGCTCAACGCCCAGATCAGCGGGCAGAACGCCAGCCTGGCGCCGCTGCAGTCGCAGGTGACCGCCGCCGAGGCCGAGGCCGAGCAGGTGACCCGTCGGCGCAGCGCCTACGAGGACCTGCTGATCGCCCACGACATCCGGGTCCCGGAGACCGCCGAGGAGTTCTGGAACCTGCGCGAGGAGCTGCTCGCCGAGGCCACCGAGCTGCTGGCCCGGGTGGAGCGCAACCGGGAGGCGTCCACCGACGCGGAGTACGCGCAGAAGGCAGCGCGTATCGCCCGCGACGACGCCGCCCGCGAACTCAAGCGCGTCGAGCACGTCGGCTCCGCGCTGCCGGAGTTCGCGCTGGCGATGCGCGAACAGATCTGCACCGCACTGGATCTCGACGTCAACGAGCTGCCCTACATCGCCGAGCTGCTGGACCTCAAACCGGATCAGACGCGCTGGCGGGTCGCGGTGGAGAAGGTGCTGCGCGGGGCGGGTCTGCGGCTGCTGGTGCCCGACCAGCACTGGGAGAAGGTGCTGCGTTTCGTCAACGAGACCGATATGCGCGGCCGGTTGCAGCTGCACCACGTGCGGACCCGGATGCTGGGCGCCGAGCCCGAAGAACCTGATCCGAACACGTTGGCGGGCAAGCTGTTCCCCGTCGACCCGAAGCATCCGTGCGCGGCCGAGGCCGTCGACGTCGTCGCCGCCGCCGGCGACCACGTCTGCGTCGACACCCCCGATGTGTTCGCGCGTTACCGCCGCGCGGTCACCGACACCGGCCTGTACAAGGACAGCGACCGGTTGGCGATCAAGGACGACCGTCGTCCGCTGCGTCAGTCCGACTACCTGTACCAGGGCGACGTGACGGCGAAGATCAACGCGCTGACCATGGATCTGGCCGCCGCCGAGGAGGCCTACCAGAAGGCGCGGCGGGTGGCCGACGACATCGCCGCCGAGCGGCAGCGCTGGCGGGACCGGGCCGCGGCCTGCAAGGCGATCTGCGAGCAGTTCCCGCAGTGGAGCCAGATCGACACCGAGACCGCCGACCGGCACGCCGACCGGCTGCGCGAGCAGTACGAGCTGCTGATGGCCGAGCACCCCGACCTGGAGGCGCTCAACGCCCGCGCCGACGAATGCTGGTCACAGATCCAGGCTTTGATGACGCGCCGCGGTGCGATCCAGACCCGCCGCGACGACCTCGACGCCCGGCGCACCGCGATCCTGGAGCTCTCGGAGCGGCTGTCGCCGGCGTTCGTCTCGGAGCCGTTGACGGAGCTGCTGAACCGGTATTCGGCGACGCTGCCGGTGACGCTGGAGCTGCTGGATCCCGAGCCGTTCCGCGACGCGCTGTTCAACACGATCAAGAAGGAACGCGAGCAGCTGCGCGAGAGCCGTCGTCGCTCCTACGACGAGCTGGCGCGCATCCTCAACACGTTCGACACCGCGTTCCCGGACGCGATCCCCAACGACAGCGACAACTTCGACGAGCGGGTGCACGACTACGTCGCGCTGTGCCGCCACATCGACGAGCGCGAGCTGCCCGAGGCCTACGAGCGGATGATGCGGCTGGTGACCGAGCAGGCGCCGGACGCGATCCTGACGCTGCACCGGGTGGCCGAGCAGGAGGCGCGGCGCATCGCCGAGCAGATCGAGCGGGTCAACACCGGGCTGGGCGCGGTGGAGTTCAACCGCGGCACCCGGTTGACGCTGCGCGCGACGCCGCGGTCGCTGACGGCGGTGGCGGAGCTGACCGAGATCGTGCGGTCGATCTCGCGGCGCATCGCCGAGGTTGGCCTGGGCGACAAGCAGGCGATCCTGGACCAGTACGCCGATATCCTGCGGCTGCGCAACCGGTTGGCGTCGACCAACCCGGAGGACAAGGCGTGGACCCGCGACGCGCTGGACGTGCGCAACCGGTTCACGTTCGACTGCGCGGAGTGGGATATCGAGACCGGCGACCTGATCCGCACGCACTCCAACGCCGGCGACAACTCCGGTGGTGAGCAGGAGAAGCTGATGGCGTTCTGCCTCGCCGGCGCGCTGAGCTTCAACCTGGCGGCGCCCAACAGCGACGACAACAAACCGGTTTTCGCGCAGCTGATGCTCGACGAGGCGTTCTCCAAGTCGGACCCGCAGTTCGCGCAGCAGGCGCTGCAGGCGTTCCGCAAGTTCGGGTTCCAGCTGATCATCGTGGCGACGGTGCAGAACGCGACGACGATCCAGCCCTACATCGACAGCGTGGTGATGGTGAGCAAGACGGAGGCGACGGGCCGCAACGCCCGCCCCGTCGCGTCGGTGGCCACCCGGACGATCTCGGAGTTCACCGCGCTGCGTAAGGAGATGCGGGAGAAGGTTCCGGCGGGCGTGTGATGCCCGCGGGTAACCTGCCACCCGTGATCCTCACCGACGAGTTCCGGGAGGCGCTGGCACTGCTCGCCGGCGGGCGCCACCTGTTCCTCACCGGTAAGGCCGGCACCGGCAAGTCGACGCTGATCCGGCATTTCATGGCCGGGACCGACCGCAATGTGGTGGTCGTGGCGCCGACGGGGATCGCGGCGCTCAACGTCGACGGCTACACCATCCACCGGCTGTTCGGCTTCCGCACCACGACCACGCTCGCCGACGTCACCACCGGTGACTACCGGCCCGGGCGCTTCACCAAGACGCTGAAATCGCTGCAGACGCTGATCATCGACGAGGCCTCGATGGTCCGCGCCGACGTCTTCGACATGGTCGCCACGGCTCTGGAGCGCTACGGCCCCGAACCGGGCGCCCCGTTCGGCGGCGTGCAGATCGTGCTCGTCGGCGACCTGTATCAGCTGCCGCCCGTCGTCGGTGAGGGCGAGGAGCACTACTTCTCCACCGTCTACGAGACGCCGTACTTCTTCTCCGCCCGCAAGTTCAACCGCGACGACTTCCCCACCGTCTCGCTGACGACGGTGTTCCGCCAGCTCGGCGACGACCGGATGACCGCCATTCTCAACGAGATTCGCGAAGGTGTGCTGCTCGGCCACGCGCAGGAGCAGCTCAACGCCCGCGCCGACAAGGACTTCGTCCCACCCGACGACGAGTTCTGGCTCACGCTGGCGCCCACCAACCGCCTGGTGACCGCCCGCAACCGCCAACTGCTCGAGCGCCTCGACGGCGACGAGATGGTGCACCGCGCCCGCGAATCAGGCGACCTGTCGCTGTTCGACAAGCCGATCGAGGACGAGCTGCGCTTCAAGGTCGGCGCCCAGGTGATGATGCTCAACAACGACCCGAGCGATCGCTGGGTGAACGGCTCGATCGGCAAGGTCGTCGGCGTGGGCTACGACAAGTACGGCGCCGTCGTCGAGATCGAGTTCGCCGACGGCACATGCGCGGAGGTGTCCCCGTTCACGTGGGAGGCCACCCGCCCCGTCGTCGACGGCGGCACGCTGCGCCGCGAGGTGATCGGCACGTACACCCAGCTGCCGTTCAAGCTGGCGTGGGCGATCACCATCCACAAGAGCCAGGGGCAGACGCTGGACCGGGTGGTCGTCGACCTGACGGGTGGCATGTTCTCGACAGGCCAGCTGTACGTGGCGTTGAGCCGCTGCACCTCGCTCAACGGTCTGGTGCTCAAACGCCCTGTGCTGCCGAAGGATCTGAAGACCGACCGGCGGATCGCCCGGTTCCTGCGCAGCTCGGCGGGTGGGACGGCGACGCGGCGGTACTGCGCGCTCGGCATCCTCACCGTCGGCGAGGAGGGCCGCATGTCGCGGCCGCGGCCGGTGGAGCTGGCCGTCGCGTTCGACGACGGCACCGCGATCTCGACGCTGATCAACCCGCAGCGCGATCTGGCCGACGCGCGAAACGCCTACGGCATCACCGTTTCCGACGTGCTGCTGGCGCCGACGCTGCGCGAGGCGTGGACGGTGATCGCGCCGATGCTCGCCGGCTGCACACCCGTCGGCCGTGACGTCGACGAAACGCTCGGGCTGATCGACTTCGAGCTCAAACGCCTCGGCCACGTCGTCCCGATGCCGCTGGGCGTTGAGCTCAGGCACGCGCCGCGAACCGGACGCACCGCGCTGGAGCGGGCGCAGTCGGCGCTGCAGGCACTGGACGACAGCGATGTCGAGCAGGGCGCCACCCCGTTCGAGGAACCCGAAGCCGCCGAATCGGTGTCGGGTCTGCTGGTCACCCGCGATCCGGATGTCCCGACACCGCGGGCCGAGCACCTGCCCGGGCTGTCGGCGCTGCTGCGGATCAGCCGCGACGTGGGCGCGGTGCTGCTCGGCAGGACGGTGCATCGTGACGTCGACTCGTCGTGGGATGCGGCGGCGCGCTCAGCGGTGGCCGACCAGCTGCGCGCGGCGGCAGCACGGACGCCGCTGCCCGACGAGGTGGTCGAGCGGCTGCACCGGGCGTCTGAGCTGCTCGGCGAGGACGTCGTCGGCGACACCGGGACGACGGCCCGCCCCGACATCGCCGAGGTTCTGGTGCCGGGCGCGCGAATCTGCTTCACCGGCACCGCGATCGACGGCGCGGGCCGGGTGGTGGACCGCGACGAGATCGAGCGGATGGCGCGAGACGCGGGACTGCAGCCGGTGCGGACGGTGACCAAGACGCGGTGCGAGGTGCTGGTGGTCGCGGAGGCGGGCACACAGTCCGGCAAGGCTCGCAAGGCGCAGGAGTACGGCAAACCGGTGTTCACCGCCGAGGAGTTCTTCGGCTGGCTGGGCGCTCGCGCGTAGGCTGATCGCCGTGGCGACATCTCCCCAGGTGATCGAGGCAGTCGAGCGGATTCTCACGGAGCGCGGCCCGCTGTCGAAGGAAGCCCTCGAGAGCTTCCTGCAAGAGCAGGGCGTCTCCACCAGCGGCGTGCAGTGGGACTTGATCGAAACCGCCTGCCCGGTCAGCCAACTCGTCGATGACCGTTACGTGTGGCTGCCCGATCTGCTGCGCGGCAGGGTGTTCACCCACCGTGTGACCGCCGACGAGGCGCTCCTCGACATGCTCGTGGTCCAACCCGATCTCAGCGCGATCACCGTGCTCACCGAGTACTCCGAGTTCGATCGGTTCGCCGACGGGTCGCCCGTCGTCGAGGCGCTGCCCGAGTTCGACGGGGAACTGCTCGATGAACGAGGCATCACCCCCGAGATCCTCGGTGAGCGCACCGCGCTCATCCTGGAACCCGGCACACTGGCCGGACTCGGCGCAGCGGCCGGCGACACAGTGGGGCTGGGCCTCAGCCCCGACGGCCTCGTCCTGCGCAAGGTCGACACCACCGGACCGGACGCGGTGGGCGAGAAGCTCGCCGCAGCAATCGAATCCGACACACCGATCGTTGTGAGCACCGCCGTCTGGACCCTCTGCGCGGCCGACTCCGACCTGTTCACCGAGCCGGCACCTCCGCTGGCCGAGATCCTCACCGGCCAGGGACTGCCCTTCCGCGGCGACTTCGTCGCACCCGGTGGATTCGACTTCGACCGCTGGCACCTCGAGCGTAACACCGCGTTGCTCGTCGAGTACTACAGGGTGGACCCCGCGGACGCGCACGTCCTGACGGCGCTGTTCGACCTTGGTGAGCGGCTCTCCCGGCTACTCGGTCAGAACGACCCGTACAATGCCATCAACACTGAATTCTCTAAGACCGTCGATACCTTCGGCAGCCTCGGCGACCTCGGCACCGTGCTGGCCGATCCGATGCTTGCCCAGATCTTCGTCGCCGAGACCATCGACGCCGACGTGAGCAGCGCGGGGGCAGTGAACCTCATTGCCACCGTGCTGGAGGAGAACGTTTCACGCAAAGCCAAGGCCGCGTGCCGGTGGCTGCGCGGGACGGTGCGCGAGCGCATCGGCGACATCGACGAGGCGGAGCAGGAGTTCCGCTCCGCAGAGGAGCTGGATCCGGACTGGCCGCTCACCCTGATCGACCTCGCCGCGATCGCCTCCGACCGCGGCGACGCCGAGCGCGGTCTGAACCTGTTGCGTCGCGCCAACGCGCCGCAGGACCACCCGCTGCTGCAACTGCTGCAGGGCCACCGGTCCGCGCCCCGCTCCGATGTCGGCCGCAACGAGCCCTGCTGGTGCGGGTCGGGTCGCAAGTACAAGAAATGCCATCTCGGCAAGGAGGAGCTGTCGCTGCCCGAGCGCGCCGCCTGGCTGTACGGGAAGGCGGCGCACTACGCCCAGACGGGCCCGTGGCGGAAGCATCTCATCGAGATCGCGTCCGAGCGGTTCGGCTACGAGTACGACCCCGACGAGGTGTGGCACCTAGGCGTAACCGATCCGCTGGTGGTGGACGCACTGCTCCAAGAGGGCGGTGTCTTCTCCGTCTACTTCAGGTCGCGCGGTTCGCTGCTGCCCGACGACGAGCACGACCTTGCCGAGGAGTGGCTGGACGTCGAACGGTCGGTGTTCGAGGTGGTCGAGGTGGATCGCGGCGTCAGCACCACCATCCGCGACCTGCGCGCCGGCGACGTCCTCGAGGTCCGCGACCGCCCCGCCGGCCCCCGACTGAAACCCGGTCAGTTCATCTGCGGTCGGCCGCTGCCTGACGGGGAGTCGATGCAGTTCTTCGGTGGTATCGAGGTGGTGGATGCGCCGCGGTGTGACGCGTTGATCGAGCTGCTCAACTCCGGGCCCGCCCCGGTGGACCTCGTCGCGTTCCTCAGCGACTGGGACCCGCGGACTCTGCTGTCATAGCGCGAAAAGTGCGAGTGGATAGACTTGGGCGCAGAGTCGACGCCCGCGGAATAGACGCGTGCGTAACGTCGCACCCACCGGCCCCGATATCCCCGACAGCAACATCAACCTCATGAACCTCAGTCGGGGAGGTCGCATGCGACGGCAGTGGATGAAGGTGCTGGGCGCGCTGGTGGTGGCGCTAGCGGCGGTGTTCGCGGACGCGGGCGTCGCGCAGGCGCAGCCGCCGGTAGTACAGAAGGACTTCTCCAAGCCGGCGATCGTGATCCTGGGCTACGGGCTCAACGACGACGGGACCATGCGCCCGATCCTGCGCCGACGGGTGCTCACCGGGTTGACCGTCGCGCAGTTCTTTCCACAGTCGCCGATCATCGTGACCGGCGGCAACCCGCGCAACGGCAAGACCGAGGCCGGCCAGATGCGCAAGATGCTGCTCATGCTGGGCTTTCCGGACCACCGGATCATCGTCGAGGACAAGGCCAACAGCACGGTGCAGAACGCCCGGTTCTCGGTGCCGCTGGCCAAGGAGGCGGGCACGACGGGCATCATCCTGGTGACCTCGTCGACGCACCAGGACCGCGCCGACACCAACTTCGTCGAGGCCGGCGGCAACGTGCTCGCGACGGTCAGCTATCCGGACGGCAACCCGGCCACCAACGTCGTGCAGTTCGCCCGCGACGCGATCAGCCCGTTCATCAACGTCACCTGACGCCGAGTGTGGGCTTAATACACGCCAAACGCCCGGAAAGCGTGCGGGTAACCCACGTTCGCGCAGGCTGAGCCGGGGGTAACGTGCGTCACGTGCATGTCGACGTGATGATCACCCCGCAACCTCTGCAGACCATCGGCGACCTGGCCCGCCGCACCCAGGCCGCGGGCTTCTCGGGGATGCTGTTCACCGAGACCGGCCGCACCCCGTTCATGAACGCGGCGCTGGCGGCGCAGGCGGCGCCGGGCCTGGACCTGTCGACAGGTGTGGCGGTGGCGTTTCCGCGCAGCCCGTTCATCGCGGCGGCGACGGCGTGGGAGCTGCAGGAGGCCACCGACGGCAGGTTCCGGTTGGGGCTGGGCACCCAGGTCCGCACCCATGTGGTGCGCCGCTACGGCGCCGAGTTCGAGCATCCCGGTCCTCGACTGCGGGACTACGTGCTGGCGGTCAAGGCGTGCTTCGCGGGCTTCCGCGGCGGCAGGCTCGACCACCACGGTGACTTCTACAACCTCGACTTCCTGACCCCGCAGTGGAGCCCGGGACCGATCGACGCGCCGGACCCGAAAGTCGATGTGGCCGCGGTCAACCCGTGGATGCTGCGGATGGCCGGTGAGGTCGCCGACGGTGTGCACGTGCACCCGGTCGCCGAGCCGGGCTACATCGCGCGCCACGTCGTTCCGAACATCGCTGCGGGGGCCGCGAAGTCGGGTCGCGACCCCAAGGAGCTGGCGGTGATCATCCCGGTGATGACGATCGTCGGCGACACCGACGAGGAACGCGACCGCGCCCGCGAGTCGGTGCGGATGAGCGTCAGCTTCTACGGCAGCACCCCCAACTACGCGTTCATCTTCGACGAGGCCGGGTTCGAGGGCACCACCGCGCGCATCCGCGAGAAGCAGAAGGCGGGCGACTTCAAGGGCATGGCCGCCCAGATCACCGACGAGCACCTCGCGACGTTCGCCACCGAGTCGACGTGGGACGGCCTGGCCGACGCGCTGATCGCCCGCTACGGCGACCTGGCCACCCGCCTGGTCATCTACAACGCGACCGGCGATCTGGACCGGTTCGAACGCTTCGGCGAGGTGGCGCGCCGGATCACCGCGCGTGCGTAGCCTTCTCGTGCCATCGTGACGAGCCCCGTCTCATCGCGCCAGCTCCTGCAGCGTCGACCGCAGCGCCGCGGGCACCTCCGCACCGGGCAGCACCTCGACGACGTCGGTGAGTGCCTGCTCGACGGGGATCCCCTGGCACCGGGCGCCGTAGAGGGCGGCGACGGCGGGTGTACGGTCCACCGCGTGCTCGCAGTGCAGGTAGACGGTCTGACCGTCGACGCGCGCCTGCTCCACCGCGCGGACCGCGTTGAGTACCGCGAACGCCAGGTGCGGGATCTTGTCGTCGATCCGCAGGTCGAGATGTGTGATGCCGCCGGGGATCTCGCTGTCGTCGACTCGGCACAGTGAGATCGCGACGTCGACGTCGGGTGGCAGGTTCACCCCGGTCGGGAGGTTGCGCAGCGCGGCGACGCCGCCGAGCCAGACGCCGTCGTCGTGCGGATGACGGACGGGAAGCCGGGGCCGGTCGTATTCCGCGGCTCGGTGCCGCCCCGATCGGTTTCGGCGCGCCGACAATCGTCTCCGCCATGTCGACGAGCAGGCGGGCGTTCAGGCCCGGCCACCCCTTGAGATCGATCCGCCAGTCGGCGGGCACCGGTGTGGTGGTGATCGCCGACCAGGCGGCCTGCAGGGCGGCGACCACCCATCCGTTGTTGTCCGCGAAGTCCGACGGACGTCGCTGCTCGGCCTCGTCGAGGCGCCCGGCCCACAGGTCGCGTCGCGCGGAGTCGATGTGGCCCAGATCGATTCGCACGTCGAACTCCCCGGTGAGCACCGCATGCCGGATCGCCGCGCACCACAGCACGCAGGCGTCGCCGGCGTCGGGGTCGAAGTGGGTCAGCTGGCTGATGGTGCGGGCGGCCTCGGCCAGCGCGTCGCCGTCGTGAAGGTAGGCCAGCGCCACCGGGGCGGTGCGCATCAGTGCCCCGTTGCCCGCACCCCGGTCGGGGCGCCGCTGGTAGAACTCCTCAGACTCCCTGCGCGCGGCTCGCGCAGGATGGTCGGCGGACGCGGCGGCGGACAGGACCGCGCTGGTCTGCACGCCGACGTCCTTGGCGGTGCGCGCCCATCCGCACCAGCGGTCGACGATGCGGTCGAGGGCACGTTCGGAGCGCAGATCGGCACCGGCGGCGGCGATCTCGGCGATGGCGATGGCCATCGAGGTGTCGTCGGTCCACTCACCGGGTGCGAACGGTCCGAGGCCGCCGCCGATCATCCCGACGGGCCGGTCGGCGGGCATCGGTGCGTTGAACTCGTAGCCGGCGCCCAGCGCGTCGCCTGCGGCGGTGGCGAGCAGAACGCCCGCGGCCCGATCCCGTTGTGCCGACGTCAATGTCGTCGATGCCATGGGGTACCCCCTTCCATCCCCTGGGCCTCCTGCGAGGCCCGCTCCTACCGGGCCCCGACAAGCGGGCAGGCCCTCAATTCGGAGACGATCTCGCACAGCCGCTCGACCTCGGCCACCGACGGCTGCATCTCGAACGCGTGCAGATGACAGGCGTTGCTGAGACGGTTCCACGCGTAGGCCGCACGGTCGGCGGCCTCGGGGGTGTCCAGCACCCGCAGGATCACGAGCTTGCTTCTGACGTTCATCGGCGGCTCCGAGCCGACCAGGGCCTGATACCGCGAGTCGATGGTCTCCTCCAGTGCCCGACGCGCGAGGAACGCCGCCATCCGCGGCGAGTAGCCACCGGTGCCCCGCTGCTTGAGCACGCGCCGCGCCTGGTCGAGAAGGTCCGAGTCACTCACAGCTTCAGGACCTCTTCGACCGTCTTCTCGAGATCGCGGGCCGCGTACTCGTCGACCCCGTACGCGTCGCGGTGTGCGCCGGCGCTGCACAGGCCCAGGGTGCGCCGCCGCTCGGGCCGGGCGTCCAACCAACCGGTGAGATCCGCGCTCGCGTCGCCGTGCACCGCCAGGGCGAGTCGCGAGCTGGTCTTCTTCGCGGCCGCCCACTGCTCCTCGCTTTCGGCGCGGGTGTGACCCGCCTGCGCCTGCCTGGTGAAATAGGTTTGTTTGGCCGCGGATTCGAGCGCTATCCGGAACAGTCCGGGCAGCACGCGGGCCCGCACGTCGTCGGAGACGCCCTTGTCCTTGACCAACGCGAAGATGTCGCCGACGGTGCGCAACGCGGGGTTGACGTTGTCGCGCACCGTGACCTTCGACCCGGTCTCGCGCACCACCTCGACAAGCCGGGCGTCGACACCGGTTTCGCGGATCACCGACGCCAGCCGGTCGTCGTGCGAGAAGACGATCACCTGATGGGTCTGCGCGATCTCGGAGAGCACCGAGACGAACCCGTCGATCTTGGCCGGATCCATCGCCTGGATCGGGTCGTCGAGGACGACGAACCGGAACGGGCTGGCCGCCGCGGTGGCGCGCGGCAGGAACAACGCCAGCGCGAGCGCGTGCAGCTCGCCCTGGCTCATCACCGGAAGCGCCTCGGTGGCCTCGCCGTCGACGAACCCGCCGAGCCTGACCCGGCGCTGTTTTCCGGTGCCGGTCAACTCGATCTGTCCGAGGTCGACGTTGCTCTCCTGCCGCAGCCGGCTCCAGATGCGGCGCGCCTGCGCGGCGATCGGCTCCAGCCGTTTGTTGCGCACCCTGCCGGCGTGGTCGGCGAGCCACTTCTTGGCGGCGGTCATGGCCTTCAGCGTCGCGTCGACCTCCCGCGCCTCCTGTTCCATCGGCACCCAGCCGCCCAGCTGGACGGCGATCGGTGCCCACACGCTCTCCCGTGCCGCCACGGCGTCGGCGGCCTGTTGCCTCAACGCGTCAGCGGCGGCGGCGACGTCGGTGAGCGTGGTCTCCAGGTGTGCGGCGAGATCGGTGTCACCGTCGGGCTTCTGGCGGGCGACGGTGACCGCGTCGTTGTAGCCGGCCAGGGCGGTCAGCTCCACGCCGGGGACCTCGTCGACGGTGTGGCAGCGCTCCAGGAGACCGTCGGCGTCCGCCCGGGCCTGTTTGAGTTCCGCTGTCGCGGAACGGTAGTCGGACATCGCGGTTTCGAACGCGGCGATGGTCTGGCGCGTCCGCTCGGCCCACTCACCGTCGATGGTTCCCTCACCGCAGACCGGGCAGGAGCCGTCGCCGACGTGGTCGTGGTAGCGCAGGGCGGCGTTCAGGAGGTCGACACGCTCGCGGGTGCCCTCGGCCAGGCCGGCCGCGGCGTCGACGACGGCCTGCACCGCCTCGTGGAGTCGCCGTGCCGCGGAGTCGATCTCGTCGAGCGTGGGGGTGTCGAGTTCGGTCAGGGCGCGCAGCGCGGACACGACCTGCAGATCGTCGGCACCGGTGACGAGCGCGCGAACGTCGTCGAGTGGAGCCCCGCCACGGGCTCGCAACAGTTTGGCGGCCTGCGCAGCGCGTTCGTCGTCGCAGTCGGCCAACAGCGTCAGGAGTCGCTTGCGTTCGCCGTCCGCGCGGTCGCGGATCTCCTTGGTCTTCTTCAGCTCGGTGGCGAGCCAGCTTTCGGCGTTGGCGAGCACCTCGAGACCGAGCAGCCTGGCCAGTGCGTCGTGCAGCGCGGACGGCCCGACGTCGAACAGGCGGCCGAGCTCGTCGTAGGACAGCACGGGCCGCCACAGTTCGAGGGGGCGCGACCAGCCGAGGTGGTCGTTGCCCTCGACCCGCTTGTCGCCGGACGCCTGTGTCCACTGCCGCTTGTCGACCAGGTCCGCGTCCGGTGCCCAGTCGACGCCGACGGTGAAGGGTCCGCCGCCTTCGGAGGTGAAGCCGATGCGGATGGCGCACGGGTCCCTCTTGTGCAGGTTGCGCCAGGACTCCGCCCAGACCTTGCTCTTCTCCCGCCAGCGGTAGCTGGTCCCGGTGAGCGCGAGCTCCAGGGCCTCGGCGAAGCTGGACTTGCCCGAGCCGTTGCGCCCGCTGACCACCATCAGGCCGGGTGCCGGGTACAGGTCGAGGCGCGCCTGGGGGCCGATCCCCCGGAAGCCGGCGACGGAGATCGTCGTCAGGAAGGTCGGCCCGGGCTGCTCGGCGTCGCCGGTGTCCGGTTGGTCGGAGACCTCGGCGAGAGCGTTGAGAACGGTCTCCTTGACGGCATCGTCGACCTTGTCATCGGCGTCGAGCATGTCCAGGATGACCTCGCGTACGGAGTGCTCGACCTCGTCGACGAGTGGGTTCGTCGGTTCGTCAGCTAACTGCATGGTCCGATTGAACACTGTGCGGCCGACACCCGGCGGGGCAATGCGGGCCCGAAAACTGGTGCGCGGAGCCCTCCCCCGTCGGCCATAGACTTCCGTCATGTCCGAGCGCGCATCGTCGTGGCAACAGAGGTTCGCGTTCTTCGACCGGTACGGGTATCCGAACTCGACGCCCGAGAGTAAAGCCGCGTTCAAGCAGCTGCCCTTCGGTGAGCGCTTCCGGTTGACCTGCAACCTCTGGGCGCTGCTCTTCGGCCCGCTCTACTTCTTCGTCAAGGGGGTCTGGCGCAAGGGGCTGGTGCTATTCGGCATCGCCGTCGCGCTGGCGGCGGTGGCGGTCTACTTCGACCTGCCCCGGAGCGTCGAGGGCTTCTTCTCGTATGTCGTGCCGATACTGGCGATGAACACCGCCAACTACGCCTACTACCTGCACGCGGTCAAGGGCAGCCGGTCCTGGAACCCGTTCGAAGGGTCCCGCTGGCATTAGCTCACCAGAGCAAGCTCACCAGAGCACGGCGAGGGCGGCGGCGAGGAACGACAGCGCGCCGATCGCCCAGAACATCGGCCGCGGGATCGGCTCGCCGGTGCGCTTCTGCCGTGCGCTGCCCATGCCGAGCAGGCCGCCCAGCACGACGAGGATGAGGAGCTTGGTCCCGATCTTCGGGTAGTTCAGCACGACGCCGGCGGGCCACGGCGCGGCCAGCGCCAGGCCGGTGACCAGCGACAACAGCAGGCCGTAGTCCATAACACGGTTGGCGCGGAAACTGCGGGTCAGCGCCTCGGTGGCCCAGCCGCCGAACGTGATCGCGAACCCGACGATGTGCAGCAGTACAACTACGTCACGTAGTAGCTCCATGCGGCCAGCCTAGCCTAAGCGCGCGGACCGGCCGTGATCTCGCGGTTTACCACCGTGGAAAATGGGTACGAGGGATGAAAGTCCCTCACCGGGGGCTCCGGGGTTCACAATGGCCGGAGCCCGATATGGACAACGAGGTCGATGATCGGTCAGGAGCTGAACATGGTGGACACCGTCGAGGACGACAAGAGCGAGTCGACCGCCGAGATCGCGGTCGGAACCCGGGTGCGCGTCCACCCGGGCAGCGACAACGAGGCGTCCGGCGTCGTCGTCGAGGACTTCGGCGAGATCGAACACCTGTGCGTCGAGTACAACGACACCCACATCGCCGACCCGGCCCGCCGCTGGGCGGTCACCCTGGACAGCGGCGAGCTGGTGTTCGTCGACACCGACCAGCTCGCCGCCGAGTAGCAACCAGCGCGTCGCTCAGGCGGTGAAGCCGCCGTCGACGTTGAGGTTCGCACCGGTGATGAAGCCCGACTCCGGGCCCGCGAGAAAGCTCACGAACGCCGCGACGTCGGAGACGTGGCCGTAACGACCCTGCGCGATAACCGGTTTCAGGCTCTCGGCGAACTCCCCCACGGCCGGATTGGCGTCGGTGTCGATCGGGCCGGGCTGCACGTTGTTGACCGTGATGCCGCGGTCGCCGAGGTCGCGGGCCAGGCCCTTGGTGAACGACGCGATGGCGCCCTTGGTCAGGCCGTAGACCGACAGCCCCGCGCCCGGGATGCGCTCGGCGTTAATGCTGCCGATGTTGATAATGCGGCCGCCGTCGCCGAGATGCTTGATGGCGGTGCGCGCCGTCCAGTAGGTGCTGCCGATGTTGATGGCGACGACGCGCTCGAACTCCTCGGGCGGGAAGTCGTCGATGAGCGAGAAGTGCGCGACGCCTGCGTTGTTGACGACGATGTCGAGCCCGCCAAGGTCGGCGGCGGCGCGGTCGACGGCAGCCGAACTCTGGGCCGGGTCGGCGGCGTCGGCCCGGATCGCCCGCACGGTGGCGCCGGCGGCGGTCAGCTCCGCGACGAGCTTGTCGGCGTGGGCGGCCGAGGCGGAGTACGTGAACGCGACGGCGGCACCGTCGGAGGCGAGCCGTCGCACGATCTCGGCACCGATGCCGCGCGATCCTCCGGTGACCAGTGCCCGACGGCCGGCCAGGTGTGCAGTGCTCATGTCGACGCCTCCCTAATTTCGAACCGATGTGGTACTAATTACGCTCAGGTCAAGCCACATTGGCCGGGCCCCCATTCCCGGGTGTGACACAGCTCACAGGAGGTGCGCCGATGCCGGTGGGACGGCCGCGGGAGTTCGACCCCACGCAGGTCGAGCAGACCGCGATGCGGTTGTTCTGGGAGCGCGGCTACGACGGGGTTTCGATCTCCGACGTGTCCGCCGCCACCGGGGTGAACCGGCGCGGCATCTACGCCGAATTCGGCTCCAAGGAAGGACTTTTCGAGCGGGCCTGGCGGCGCTACCTGGAGGGCCCGAGCAGCTACACCGCCGAGGCGCTGCGCCGGCCGACGGCCCGGGAGGTCGCCGAGGCGATGGTGCACGGCGCGGCCGACACGGTCAGCGGTGAGGTGCGGGGCTGTCTGACGGTGTTCGACGCGCCGGGGCTGGCGCAGTGGCGGGTCGAAACGGTGCACCAGCTGGCGGCACGGTTCGACCGGGCGGTGGCCGACGGGGAGCTGCCGGCGGTGGACACGCTGGTGCTGGCGCGGTGGATCGCCGCGGTGTGCCAAGGCCTGGCGATCCAGGCGCGCAGCGGGGCCAGCCGGGAGGACCTGCACGCGGTCGCGGAGATGGCGCTGGCGGGCTGGCCGCCGAGTGCTCGGAAATAGCGGAAATAGGCGGAAATGGAACGTACAGGTTTTCCGTACAATTGCTGTACAACAATCTCGTACAGGGGAGGCCCACTCGTGAGCATCAGCGCCAGCGAGGCACGACGGCGTCTCTTTCCGCTGCTGGAACAGGTGAACACGGACCACGAGCCCGTTCGCATCACCTCCAGGACGGGCGACGCGGTGCTCATGTCCGCGGACGACTTCGACTCGTGGCAGGAAACGGTCTACCTGCTGCGTTCTCCCGAGAACGCCCGCCGACTCATGGAGGCTGTCGCGCGTGACAAAGCCGCACACGGCGCCTCCCCGGAACCGACCAGGTCGATCGACGAGCTTCGGGAGACGGCCGGCGGCGAGGAGTGAGGGATATCAGGTTCGATCCCCGGGCCTGGGAGGACTTCCAGTTCTGGTTGGCCTCCGACCGCAAGATGGCTCGACGGATCGTCAGGCTCATCTCCGAGATTCAACGAGATCCGTTCGACGGAATCGGCAAGCCGGAACCGCTCAAAGGTGAACTCTCCGGGTACTGGTCCCGTCGCATCGACGACGAACACCGCCTCGTCTATCGAGCCGACGACAACGAGGTCAAGATCCTGCAGGCTCGATACCACTACTGATCCTCGCGATGAGGCGTGGTCGTCAACTCATAAGGTGGCTGCCATGCAGAAGGCGAGAATCAAGCACGTCGCCCGGCAGGCGGGCGCCCTGGCCGTGGCGGCGGTGACCGGCGCCTCCACGCTCAACGGCTACTGGCCGCTGGCGCGCAAGGGCTATCCGTCGATCTTCTCGTTCGCCTACGGGCTGGTGGTCAGCGAGTTCCCGCTGCAGACGCTCGCCAGCCAGATCGGCACGCTGGCGGTGACCACGCGCCGCCTGAACCGTCCGGTGCGGATCATCTCCTGGGTGGTGGCCGCGCTGTCGGCGGTTGGGCTGCTGAACTTCTACCGCGCGGGCCGCCGCGCCGACGTCGTGCTGAGCGACGCGCTGGACAGCGGTCTCGGGCCGGACCGCCGGCGCAACTCCGAAGGTCTGTGGCTGCGACCCGCCGGTGCGGGTACCGCGAAAAACCCTGGCGCGCTGCGGATGCTGCGCATCTACCGCGACTACGCCCACGACGCCGACATCCCCTACGGCCCGTACGGCAGCGCCAACCACCTCGACATCTGGCGCCGCCCCGACCTCGACCCGACGGGTAAGGCGCCCGTGCTGGTGCAGGTGCCCGGCGGCGGCTGGGTCACCGGAAACAAACGCGGACAAGCACATCCGCTGATGAGCCACCTCGCGGAACTGGGCTGGATCTGCGTAGCGATCAACTACCGGCACAGCCCGCGCAACACGTGGCCCGACCACATCGTCGACGTCAAGCGGGCGCTGGCGTGGGTGAAGGAGCACATCGCCGAGTACGGCGGCGACCCGGACTTCGTCGTGATCACCGGCGGCTCGGCGGGCGGGCACCTGTCGTCGCTGGCGGCGCTGACGCCGAACATCGCGCGCTTCCAACCGGGTTTCGAGGACGCCGACACGAGTGTGCGTGCGGCGGTGCCGTTCTACGGGGTGTACGACTTCACCCGGTTCGACGACGCGATGCACCCGTCGATGCCGGAACTGCTGGAGCAGATGGTCATCAAGCAGCCGCACAAGACGGCCATGCAGACCTACGCCGACGCCTCGCCGGTGAACTACGTGACCGCCGACGCTCCACCGATGTTCGTGCTGCACGGCACCAACGACTCGCTGGTACCCGTCGAGCAGGCGCGGGCGTTCGTCGCCAAACTGCTCAAGGTCAGCACCCAGCCCGTGGTGTACGCCGAGCTGCCGTTCGCGCAGCACTCGTTCGACACGTTCGGGTCGCCGCGCGCCGCCCACACCGCGGTGGCTGTCGAGCAGTTCCTCGCCGAGGTCTACGCCAACCGCTGAGCGCAAAACCGTGCACGGACGTGCCTCGCGGGGTTGAGTGGGGTTATGGCGACGGACCTCGACCTGCGCGGGCGCGCGGTGGTGTCGGTCGCGAAGTACGACTACACCCTGTGGCTCAAGCTGATGGGTGGCTACGGGATCACCATCGAGTCCCCGCTGACGATCGACGACGTGGTGCTGTCGCCGCAGGACGATCCCGTCGGGGAGTTCGGACCGGTGCGCCGGCTGGCCGGGCTGACGATCGAGAAGGCGACGGTCGACAAGATCGGCACGCTGCAGGTGCATTTCAGGGACGGCACCCGCCTGGTCGTCGAACCGGATCCGCATTACGAGGCGTGGAATGTCTCGCGGCCGGACGGATCGCTGATCGTGTGCCGCCCCGGCGGCGGCCTGTCGCGGTGGGCTCCGCCGCCGGAGCGTTAGACCGCGTCGTTTGTCGGTCGTGCCCCGAACGCTACGCACAGGGTGTGACGGCGCTCACAGCGTCGAGGCCCGGGTTCGCTCGCGATTAGGGCCGTTTGCCCAGGTAGCGATACCATCGCTGGAGCCATGACCGACACCGCCCCCTCGGCAAGCCCCGACCTCTCGCGCCGTATCGCCGCCGAGGCGGCCCGCCGCCGCACCTTCGCCGTCATCTCCCACCCCGACGCCGGTAAGTCCACGCTCACCGAGGCGCTGGCCCTGCACGCCCGCGTCATCACCGAGGCCGGCGCCGTGCACGGCAAGGCCGGACGCCGCTCGACGGTGTCGGACTGGATGGAGATGGAGAAGGCGCGCGGTATCTCGATCACGTCGACGGTGCTGCAGTTCCCGTACCGCGACTGCGTCATCAACCTGCTCGACACCCCGGGCCACGCCGACTTCTCCGAGGACACCTACCGCGTGCTGACCGCGGTGGACTGCGCGGTGATGCTCATCGACGCCGCCAAAGGCCTTGAGCCGCAGACGCTCAAGCTGTTCCAGGTGTGTAAGCACCGCGGCATCCCGATCATCACCGTCATCAACAAGTGGGACCGCCCCGGCCGGCACGCCCTCGAGCTCGTCGACGAGATCCAGACCCGCATCGGCCTGCGACCCACCCCGCTGACCTGGCCCGTCGGCATCGCCGGCGACTTCAAGGGTGTGCTGGACCGTCGCACCGGCAACTACATCCGCTTCACCCGCACCGCGGGCGGCGCCACCGCGGCCCCCGAGGAGCACATCCCCGCCGACCGCGCCCACGACGCCGCCGGCGACGACTGGGACACCGCCGTCGAGGAGTCCGAGCTGCTCAGCGCCGACGGCGGCGACTACGACCGCGACGCGTTCCTGGCCGGCGAGGCCTCACCGACGCTGTTCACGTCGGCGGCGCTGAACTTCGGCGTCAACCAGCTGCTCGACGTGCTCGTCGAACTGGCGCCCTCCCCCAGCGGCGCCGTCGACGTCAACGGAGAGCGCCGCGCGCCCGACGCCCCGTTCAGCGCGTTCGTCTTCAAGGTGCAGGCCGGCATGGACACCGCGCACCGCGACCGCATCGCCTACGCGCGCGTCGTCTCCGGCACCTTCGAGCGCGGCGACGTGCTCACCCACGCCGCCACCGGCAAGCCGTTCGTCACCAAGTACGCGCAGTCGGTGTTCGGCCAACAGCGCTCCACACTCGACGACGCCTGGCCCGGTGACGTCATCGGCCTGGCCAACGCCGCCGCGCTTCGCCCCGGCGACACGCTGTATCGCGATGTGCCCGTTGAGTTTCCGCCGATCCCGAGCTTCTCCCCCGAGCACTTCGCCGTCGCCCGCGGCACCGACCCGAGCAAGCACAAGCAGTTCCGCAAGGGCATCGAGCAGCTCGACCAGGAGGGCGTGGTGCAGGTGCTGCGCTCGGACAAGCGCGGCGAGCAGGCGCCGGTGCTGGCGGCCGTCGGCCCCATGCAGTTCGAGGTCGCGGTGCACCGGATGGCCACCGAGTTCAACACGCCGATCGCGTTGGAGCCGTTGCCGTATCAGGTCGCGCGCATCGTCGACCCCGCCGACGCCGAGTTCATGAACAAGCAGGTCTCCGCCGAGGTGATGACCCGCAGCGACGGCATCATGCTGGTGTTGTTCTCCACCCCGTGGCGGCTGGAGGGTTTCCAGCAGGACAACCCGCACATCAAGCTGCGCTCGCTGGTCGCGGCGTAGGTTCTCGACCGGCCGCGAGTTCTACACCAGGGTCGCGATTTCTCGAGACTCACTGCCCTGGCGTGGAACTCGGCGCACACAAGCACAAGACTCAGGCAGAAAGCGCCGCGTAGACCGCCGCCTCGAACGTCAGGATCGTCTCGACCACCTTGTCGTCGAAGAACGGCAGCAGCTGCGTGCCGATCACCGCGCCGATGCCGGCCTTGCGGTCGATCCAGAAGAACGTGTTGAACAGCCCCGACCAGTCGCCGGAGCCGGCGTGGCGCATCCCGGGCAGGTCGACGTGGTACAGGTGGAAGCCCAGCCCCCAGCCCTGCGGCACGTCGAGCAGCTGCACCGGTCGGGCCAGCTCGGGCATCGTCGGCTGCATCGACTTCGGCAGCGGCGCCCCGTCGAGGTGGTCCTGCAGCGCGAACGCGACCGTCGACTCCTTGAGGATGCGCGCCCCGTCGAGCTCCCCGCCGCGCAGCCAGGCCCGCACGAACCGCCCGTAGTCGGCGATCGTCCCGTACGACCCGTGTCCGGCGGCGTCCCAGTCCGGGTTGGCGGGCAGGTCGAGGTCGGTGTCGACCAGGCTGCCGTCGGGGGCACGGAACCGGATGGGCAGCAGCCGCGCGCGCTGCTCGTCGGACAGCGCGAACGTCGAGTCCGTCATCTTCAGCGGCCCGTACACGTGGTCGGCCAGGTACTCCGACAGCGACTGTCCGCTGACCTCCTCGACCACCAGGCCCAGCCAGTCGGTGTTGACGCCGTACTCCCACACCGTGCCCGGGTCGTTGACCAGCGGCGCCTCGATGCCCTTGCGGACCCCGTCGAGCGGGCTGGGGAACCCGTGCTCGGTGCACAGCGTGAACAGCTTCTCGTTGAGGAAGTTGTAACCGCACCCGGCGGTATGGGTCATCAGCTGGCGCACGGTGGCCTGCGACTTCGGCGCGCGCAGCACCGGCTGGCCGTTCTCGAAGCCGTCGATCACCTGCAGCTCGCCGAACTCCGGCAGGATCGAGGAGACGGGCGCGTCCAGGTCCAGCTCGCCCTGCTCGAAGAGCTGCAGCGCTCCGGTGGTGGCCACCGCCTTGGTCATCGACGCGTTACGAAACATGCTGTCGGGCTTGGCTTCTCCGGCAGCACCCTGATACAGGACACCGTCGCGGCTCACCACGGTGGCGGCAACGCCGTGCAGCTTGCCGTCGGCGACCACCCCGGCCAGCAGGTCGTCGATGCTCTCGAACCCCATCCCAAGCTCCTTTGCTCTAGGTATCCGCGCGTCATCATGACACGCGGCGCACTTCTGGCAGGCTTAGCCGCATGAAGAAGCGGACGTGGGCGGTGCTCGCCCCGGCGGTGACGGTGGCCGGCCTCGCCGTGCAGGACCTGCTGCAGAAGGAGCATGCGCTGCGGCGCAACTTCCCGGTGATCGCGCGGTTCCGGTACCTGCTGGAGGAGATCGGGCCCGAGCTGCGTCAGTACATCATCACCAGCAACGACGCCGAACGGCCGTTCAGCCGCGACCAGCGCCGGTGGGTGTACACGTCGGCGAAGAAGGAGAACAACTACTTCGCGTTCGGCACCGACAACAACGTCGAGGAGGACAGCTACCCGATCATCAAGCAGGCGACGTTCTCCGAGGTCTGTGCTGCCTCCCCGATGCACACCCAGGATCTTCCGCTTCCGGGTGCCAAGATCCTCGGCGGCCCGCGGGGACGACGGCAGGCGTTCCGGCCCGCCTCGGTGATCAACGTGTCCGCGATGTCGTTCGGATCGCTGAGCCCGCAGGCGATTCGGGCGCTGAACCTCGGCGCCAAGCTCGCCGACTGCTGGCACAACACCGGTGAGGGCGGCCTGTCCGACCACCACCGCCAGGGCGGCGACCTGGTCTTCCAGGTCGGCACCGGCTACTTCGGCTGCCGCGATGAGCGCGGCAACTTCGATCTGGACCGGCTGATCGAGGTCGTCGAGTCCGGGCCGGTGAAGGCGATCGAGATCAAGCTCAGCCAGGGCGCCAAACCCGGTCTAGGCGGCCATCTTCCGGGCGCGAAGGTCAACGACGAGATCGCCCGCATCCGCGGCGTCGAACCCGGCAAGGACGTCGTGAGCCCGTCGCGGCACACCGCGTTCCGCAACGTCGACGAGATGCTCGACATCGTCGAGCTCATCGCCGACACCACCGGCCTGCCCGTCGGCATCAAGTCCGCCGTCGGCGACCTGGACTTCTGGCGCGAGCTGGCCGAGCGGATGGCCGACGGACAGCGCGGCGTCGACTTCATCACGATCGACGGCGGCGAGGGCGGCACCGGCGCGGCGCCGCTGGTGTTCGCCGACCACGTGTCGTTCCCGTTCCGGATCGGCTTCTCCCGGGTGTACGGGCTGTTCGCCGAGGCCGGGCTGACCGACCGGGTCACCTGGATCGGGTCGGGCAAGCTGGGCCTGCCCGCCAACGCGATCGTGGCGTTCGCGCTGGGTGTGGACCTCATCAGCGTCGCCCGTGAGGCGATGCTGGCGATCGGCTGCATCCAGGCGCAGAAGTGCCACACCGACCACTGCCCCACCGGTGTCGCCACCCAGAACCCGTGGCTGGCCCGCGGGCTGGACCCGTACCAGAAGGCGCACCGGCTGGCGAACTACGTGCGGACGCTGCGCCGCGACCTGCTGAAGGTGTCGGAGGCGGCCGGGGTGCGGCATCCGGCGATGCTGGGCCCGCAGCACGTCGAGATCGTCGACGGCGACCGCGGCCACCGTCCGCTCGCCGAGGTGTACGGCTACCGCGACGGGTGGGGCGTGCCGGGTCCGGAGATCGTCGCCGGGATCGACGCGATCATGTCGTGCTACGACGATCTACCGGGCACCAACGAGGTCATCCAGACGTAGCCGTGGGCATGTGCGGCAGGCGGTTTCGCGGTAACTGGGGCCGCACGAACTAGGGCCGCACGACGGGCCAGAAGAGGTCGAACAGGCGGGTCTCCCAGCCGGGGGTGAGCTCGCCGGTGCGGGCGCGTTCGGCGATATGGGCGCCGACGACGCCGTCGATGACGCTGGCGGCGTCGACGTCGGCGCGGAAGGAGCCGTCGGCCTGGGCGGCGGCGATGACGGACTCGAGCTCGGCGCGCTGGTCGGTGAGGATGCGGCGGAACAGGTCGTTGAAGTCGGGGTCCTCGTCGGTGAGCAGGGCGGCGAAGCCGCCGGGGCCGATGCCGAGGTCGATGATCTTGATCGACTCGGCGATGATCCAGCGCAGCCGCTCGCGGGCGTCGGCGCCGGCGTCGAGGGGCTCCGGGGCGCCGACCTGGGAGAGGGCGCCGGCGAGCATGTCGCGACGGTCGCGGTGGCGGCGGTAGATCGTGGTCTTGGCGATGCCGGAGTTCGCGGCGACGGCCTCCACGGTCACGGCCCTGGGACCGCGGGTGCGCAGGAGGGCGAGGGTGGCGTCGGCGATGCCGGCGTCGACGTCGGGGCGCGGTGCCATGCGGGGCCCTCCTTGAGCTGCGGGAATACGGGCGGCCGGAAAAACGCTACACTAGGCGTAGCGCTACGCTACGCGTAGCGTTTGGTTAGTGAGAGGTGAGGGAGATGAGGAACGTGATGCAGCGGATGCCGTGGACGTATATGGGGTATGTGTGTCTGCTGTTGACGTTCGCCGGACTGGGGATGTTCGCGGCCACGGCGGCGATGGGCAGTACCGCGACCTGGCTCCTCGGAGCGGGCGTGGTGCTGATGATGACGATGGCGGTCGTGAGCTTCCGGATGGGGGCACGCGTCCGGGCGGCAGCCAATGAGAGCGGCATCCCGATCCCGGGCGAGAACATCATGGCGAAGCCCCTACGTCGCGAGCAGATCGACCGGTACAACGCGATGTACCGCAACCAGGGGCAGGTACTGGCGATGGCGACCGCCCCGGCTCGCGACGCGGCGACAGACCGCCACGCCGCCTGATTCTCTTCGCGGACTACGCGCGACCGCTTCCTACGGTCGCGCGTGGCCCGCTTTTTCGTTGAGATCCCTACGCTGGCAGGGGTTCGCGGCACGTGTTTCTGCTTCAGCGCGACGGCGTTTCGCATGCGCCGGTGTTTCGCAGTATGGAGTCGATGCAGCGGTTCTACACGCGGATGAACCGGGCGGCGTACATGGTCGTCGAGGGCAGCGTGGGGTCCGTGCTGGAGACCGACCGCTCGATCGAGCAACTTAGAAACGCGGCATGGTGATCGAGCCGCTGAGCGAGGACCCTGTCTCGATTTTCCGTACCTGGATCCCAGGTACTCATCACCATCAGCACTTGACGTAACGAACGAGGACGTAGCGCACGGTAGTCGGTCAACCGCTGTGACCGCTGATCATGTGTTCGGCGATGTCCTCTGGGTGAAGGAACGAGGCCGGCGGGGGCGGTCCCCACTGGTAAAGGCCTCTGGCGCCTTCGAGTTCCTTGGGTGTCCACAGTGCGTCGTCGATGATGCAGTCCATGTCGCTGTGGTACTCGGCGAAGTTGTTGGCCGGATCCTTGAAGTACCAGAAGAAGTTCGACCCGGCGTAGTGGCGGCCGAGCCCCCACACGTGGCGTTCGGGGTGGTCCTGCAGCAGCGCCATCGCCCCTCGGCCGATGGCGTCGACGTCGTCGACCTGCCAACTGCTGTGGTGCATGAACGGTATCGGGGCGCGTTGGAGGAGAACGTTGTGGTGGTCGGTGGAGCACCGCAGGAACGCCCCCACACCCTTCGCCACGTCGCTGATCTTGAAGCCCAGTCCGGATACGAAGAACGCGTACGCGGTGTCGTAGTCGGGGGTTCCCAGCACGATGTGGCCGAGCCGTCGCGGCCGGACCGGGTCGCTGATCATGACGCCCTCGGCGCGGGAGTTGACGCGGTCCAGCCGCCCCGGCGCGTTGACCGGCGGTGCGGTGTACGGGGTTTGGCTCAGCCGGGGCGCGACGAGCAGTTCGATCGTCGTGCCCGTCGACGGCTCGATGGCGCGCAGCCGGCCAGGCTCGTCCAGCGAGGCCGCGAATTCCAGTTCCTGTAACCGACTTTCGGCGCGGTGCAGATCATCCTCGTCGTCGGCAGCGAAGCGGGCCGTGACGAGCCGGCGTCGCGGGGACGCCACGAGTTCGAGCTGCACCCCGCCCTCGGTGCTGGCGAAGCGGTAACCGTCCTGGCGGATCAGCCCGAAGTCCTCGTAGAAGACGCTCGCGGCTGACAGATCAGGTACGCCGAGGACGATGGAATCGAGCCGGTGCAGAGCCATTGCTCACCTCCGCGCCGTCGCACCCGCGGCCACCGCCTCGCCGACCGAAGCGGCCTCGAATCGGAGGGTGAACTCACCCACCCCCGTTATGTAGCTGCGCAGTTCGTCACCCGGCGACAGGAACCGCGGCGGGGTCCGTCCGATACCGACGCCGGACGGGGTGCCCGTGAAGATGACGTCGCCGGGATAGAGCTCGACGGTGGTCGACAGGTCGGCGATGAGCACCGGCACCGGGAAGATCAGCTGCGAGGTGCGACCGTGTTGCACTGTCTCACCGTTGATCTCGGCGCCCAGCTCCAGGTCGTCGCGGTCGGGCAGCTCGTCGGGGGTCACCAGCTCGGGGCCGATCGGGGAGAATCCGGCGTGCGATTTGGCGAGGCTGAACTGCGGTGCGGGACCGGCCTGCTGTCGTTCACGCTCGGAGAGATCCTGTCCCACCGAGACGCCCGCGACGTAGTCCCACGCGTGCTCGACGGGGATGTTCCGGCCGCCGCGTCCCAGCACCACGACCATTTCGACCTCCCAGTCCACCGAGCCCGGCGGCAGCGTCACGGTCTCACCGGGCCCGGTGATCGAGGAGACGAACTTGGTGAAGACCACCGGATGGTCGGGCCTGGTGAAGCCGGACTCGGCGGCGTGCTCGTCGTAGTTGAGGCCGACGGCGAAGACCTGGCGCGGAAGCGGCGCCGGCGAGCCGATCTTGCCGGCCCGTTCGGACGGCGCCGGCAGCGTCGCGGTACGCGCCCACTCGCGGAAGGCGTCCCACTGGGCGTAGACATCCTGCGGATCGGGGCCGAATCGCTGCTCGGACGCGGTGGCGATGTCCACCACGCCGCCGTCTTTGACGAGGTGCAGTCGGCCGTCGAGGTTGATCAAGCGCATGACCCCGGTTCTTTCTGTTCGTCGGGTGTTCGGGTCAGAGGACCAGCAGGCCCAGTAACGACGATCACACCGACCTGACGAAAAGTCAATAAACTTTCGAAAATGAGTCAATGTTTCGTTTCGGGTACGATGGGTCCGTGCTGAGGTGCGAATGGTGCGCTCGATGACGGCGACGGCCGGCGAGGTTGCGGCAGGTCTGGGCCCCACGGCGCGGGTGTACCAGGCGTTGCGGGCCGACATTCTCGCGTGCCGGATCGCTCCCGGGTCCCGCCTCGGTTTCGCTGCGCTGGTGGAACGGTACGACTGCAGCATCGGCGCGATCCGGGAGGCGTTGCAGCGCCTCAGCGAACAGGGTCTGGTGGTCGCCGAACCGAAGCGGGGCTTCCGCGTCGTCGACATCTCCCCCGAGGATCTCAACGACCTGACGGAGGCGCGGTGTGAGATCGAGGTGCTGGCCGCACGTTATGCGGTGAACCGCGGTGACCTCGCGTGGGAGTCCGCGCTGGTGGCCGCGCACCACCGCATGGAACGCACGCCGATGTACGACGCCGACGACCCCGACCGGCTCAGCGACGACTGGGTGGTCGCGCACGCGGCGTTTCACCAGGCGCTGCTCGACGGATGCACCAACCGGCGAATCCTGAGCACCGCCACGGCGTTACGGGATTCGGCTGAACTTTATCGCCAGTGGTCGGCACCTCAACACGACCGTCAGCGCGACATCGCCGCAGAGCACCGCGCCATCCTCGATGCGGCCGTCGCACGCGACGCCGACCTCGCCTGCGAACTACTGACCGCCCACATCCAGCGCACCACCGACGCGCTGCTGTCCTCCCCTTCCTGATTCGCGCGGACGACGGGCTACACGCTCTTACGGGCGAGCAGCCACGCCTCGCCGCCGCCCTCGCCCGAGGCGATGACGTCAAGTTGAGCGAAGGCGGTCGTCAACTCGCCGGGCTGAACACGGAACCGCCCCGCGGCGCCACCAACGACGCTGAGAGCGGAGATAGCCAGCAGGCCACCGGGAGCCAGCCGCTCGATGACGACTCGGTCGAGGCGGGCGTCGCGGAACCTGTGACACACGATGACGTCGACCGGCGGCCCAGCAGGGAGTCCGTCGTCGAGGTCGACGATCTCGAAGCGGCACCGCTCCTCCACGCCGGCGCGGGACGCGAGCGCACGCGCCTGATCGATGGCGGTCGGCGAGATGTCGACGCCCCAGACGTCGAGCCCGCGCCGCGCGAGCCACACACTGAACTCGCCGGCCCCGCAGGCGAGATCGAGTGCTGATCCGCTCGTCGGGAACTCGGTCTCGAAGGGTACGAACACCTTCGGAAGGACGGCGTCTGAACCCCCCGATGCCGCGCGGTTGCGGTAACGCTCATCCCAGCGGATTCGGTCGTCGTCGCTCACCCGGTAAGGGTACGCAACGCGGTTATACGAGACCGGATGCCTGAGCGATGAAGAAGCCAGGTAGCAGAATCAGCAGACCTGCTGGCACGCAGAGCAACCCGATGAGCATCCCGCGGCCGATCTGCCCGAGCATGCCGCCCCGAGACTTCAGAACTAAGGCGACGATCAGGTCGATGGCAATCAGTGGGAGGACGTAGATCGCGAGGTACAAGTAGGGCACGGTGAACCACAGGCTGAACTCGATGACGAGCACGTTGAGCAGGACGGCAACGAAGCTTCGCTGACTGTAGGCGCTCTGGGGCGCGGTCGCGTCGTTCACCACTGAATCACCCAGATTCCGTAGATGATCCCGCCGACGAGGACGATCGCGTACGAGCCCATGATGCCGAGCGCTGTGCCCTGGTACCGCTCGGACGGCGATCGGATTAGCAGGGCGGAAAGCACCGCGGTGAGCAGAAGTGTGGCGGCTGCAGCGAAGGCGAAGAGCAGCTATCCGTTGACACCGGGCCACCAGGCTCCCAGCAGTCGCGCGATCGCGACGATCAGCCCGAGGATCACCTGAGCCAGAAGTGGCACAGACCAGGTCGCGGTGGACCAGAGGGAACTGCGAGGGGCCGCAACTGGGTTGGTCATCAGATGTGCTCCACGCGTGAGGGTGCCGCAGATGGCACACGGGGTGGATCCGAGGTGAGCCTGAGTTCCGTCCAGGGTAGCGGCGCGGGCACATCCTGATAGGCCTCCATGGACGGATAGTCTGCGCGGGTTCCATCGAGTCGCACACCGTTCTCGGCCTTATCGAGCCACTCACCCGTCTCCGGCGCGCCGATACCAAGCGTGGTCCGCGCCTTCGTCCAAGCCACTGAGAAGGCATCGAGCGACGTCACAGATCGAGCTTAAGCCCCTTCCGGCGGGGCTTCCGCGCACCAGAATCACGCCCACCTATGCCGTCAGACATCGCTGGCCAAGGCGCCGCGCTCGGGTTCCGGAGCGCGGTCCTCAGGGCGTGCCGCCGGATGCCGGTTGATCGCGTCGACAATGGCCAGGACGGCCGGATACTCCACGTAGAGCGGCTCGTAGGCTCCGCCATGACGGTGCGAGCGGACGAGATAGAACGCCCACCCTCGCAGGAGGTCCACGCCGGCCCACTCAGGAATCGTGCCGGTGCGCTCGAATTCCTCGTGGAGAGGGCGTACGAGCTCCCCGAGATGCCCGGGACCACCGGCCAGGCGCTCATACCCGTTGTACGTGTGCGCCCATTCAATCAACTCTCTCTCGTAGCGTCCATCCACGGCGCACCCCCGATGAAGTCGTTGTCGTTCCGCACCGTAGCCGACGCCGCCGACAGAACTCGGTTGTCGGTGGGCCATGCAATGCTGGCGAACATGCCGTGGCCACCAAGACAATGCGCGTCCTGTCGGACATCACTCGAGGGGGACGTCACTGTCCATGCCCCCATAGACTCCCGCGACTGGCCGGGCGAGCTGTGCAGGTCGTGCGCCGACGCCATGCGGGCAAGCGGCCATACGTCGCTGACCGACTTCATGTTCGCCCAGCGCCCCGTGTGTCCACGGTGCGGAGCTCAGCGCACAAGGAATCTGCAGTACGGGATGCCGGCAAGCTTCGATGTGCCTCCGTGGGTGAGGTTGGCCGGATGTGTGGTCACGGGCGCAGATCCGTATTGGTCCTGCGGGAGCTGTTCGCATCAGTGGTGATTCGCCCGTAGGACTCACTCTCGCCGTCTGAAAAGCTCCGCCGGACGTCCCCTCCCCCGCGCGCTTCTCAATCCGGTCGGCACGAGATACGGCTCCATCGCCCGTCGGAAGGTGTCACGCTGCAGCGGCTCACCGGCGACCGTCTCATGCACTAACCGCAGGTCGCGAAGGGTGAACTCCTCACCGAGAAGCCCGTCCGGGTCGGGTCTTTCCCGATAGTGCGCGCGAACGTCGTTGACGGCCAACTCGATGATGTCGGCGTGGTCGTAGGGCAGCCGTCCAGGTGCGTCCACCGGCATGAGCCGGGTGGTCTCGGCGAAACGGTCGGCGAGCCGATCCAGCCGGACCACCTGTACGTGCGCCACCGACAGCACCCACCCGCGATCGTCGCGCGCCGGATCGTCGAACACCCGGAGCTGACGCGGCGACAGGCCGCGCACGTTGGCCTTCTCGCGCAGTGACCGGTCGACCGCCTGAGCGAGGGTCTCCCCCGGATGCAGGAAGGTGCCGGGCAGCGCCCACCCGGCAGTCTTCAGCCGACGCACCTCCAGCACGGCCAGCCCGAGTTCCGGCTCGAGCGTGAGGACCGCGGTGTCGACGGCGACCGACGGCCGCGGATAGTCGGTCAACTTCCGCCCGCTGGAGTCCCGGTACTCGTTCATCTCGACGCTCAGAGTATCCCCCGATTGACATTTTGCGCACTATTGCGCAAAATGGATGTCGAAGGGGGTAAAGACATGGGTTCATTCGATGACCGCATTGAAGGTGTACTGCTGGGAACAGCCGCAGGGGATGCGCTGGGTGCGCCGTACGAGTTCCAGCCGCCGCGGGGACCAGAGCTCGACGTGGCGATGGTCGGCGGCGGGCCGTGGGGTCCCGGCGAGTGGACCGATGACACGGCGATGGCCGTCGCGATCGCCGAGGTCGCGGCGACGGGCGCGGATCTGCGCGACGAGCCGGCGCAGGACGCGATCGTAAGGCGCTGGCTGGAGTGGTCGCACAACGCCAAAGATGTTGGTATCCAGACGCGCTCGGTTCTGCGGTCGGCGTCACGCGGGCAGGAGATCACGGCGGCGCGCGCTCGGCGCGCCTCCGAGGAGCTGCATCGTCAGACCGGTCGCACGGCGGGCAACGGGTCGTTGATGCGCACGGCTCCGGTGGCGCTGGCCTATCTCGACGATGAGCACGCCCTGGTCGAGGCCGCGCGCGCGATCAGCGAGCTGACCCACTACGACGAGGACGCCGGTGACGCCTGCGTGTTGTGGAGCTGCGCAATTCGGCACGCCGTGCGCACCGGTGAGCTCGACGTGCGCGTCGGACTGCCGCACCTGGCCGCGGATCGGCGTGACCTGTGGTCGCAGCGCCTGGCCGACGCGGAGGCAGCGACACCCGCGTCGTTCCCGAACAACGGCTGGGTGGTGGCGGCGCTGCAGGCGGCGTGGTCGGCGGTCTCGACGACGCCGGTACCGGTCGACGATCCCGACGCCGGGGTGTTCCGCGCGGACCACCTGCGGCTGGCGCTGGATGCCGCGGTGCGGTGCGGACGCGACACGGACACGGTCGCGGCGATCGCCGGTGGCCTGCTGGGCGCGGCCTACGGGGCGTCGGCGGTGCCGGCCGAGTGGCGGCGGCTGCTGCACGGTTGGCCGGGGACCACGGGGCGCGATCTGGTGGCGTTGGGGTCGGCGATCAAGCGCGGCGGGAAGCCCGATCTGTTCGACTTCTCCTATCCGGGTTCGGATGTCGACCTCTGCGCGCGCCACCCGCACGACGAGGGTGTGGTGCTCGGCGGGATCGGGGTGCTGCGCAGGCTGCCGCCCGACGTCGACGCGGTGGTGTCGCTGTGCCGGGTGGCCGACGACGACGTGCGTCGCGACATCCCCCACGTCGAGGTGCGGCTGATCGACCGGGCGGAACCTGACGAGAATCCGCACCTGGACTTCGTGCTGCTGGACACGGTGCGGCTGATCGAGCAGCTGCGCAGTGAGGGGCGCACGGTGCTGGTGCACTGCGTGGCCGCGTACAGCAGGACACCGACGGTTGGAGCGCTGTACGGGGCGCGGGCCCGCGGCATCGACATCGATCAGGCGGTGCGCGACGTGGTGGCGGCGCTGCCGGGCGCGAACCCGAACCGGTCGTTCCGAGAGGCGCTGCGGCGCATTGCATGAAAGGGGGAGGTATATGCAATCCGGGTATGACGTGATCGGTGACGTGCACGGCTGCGCCACCCAACTGGAGGAGTTGCTGCACACGCTCGGCTATGCGGAGGGCCGGTCCGGGGGTTACCGGCATCCGCATCGGCAGGCGCTCTTCGTCGGCGACCTCATCGACCGCGGCGACGAGCAGCTGCGGGTGCTCGAGATCGTCAAGGCGATGGTCGACGCCGGCAGCGCCCGGATCGTCATGGGCAATCACGAGTTCAACGCGCTGGCGTACCACACGGAGTGGCCCGTCGGCAGCGGGAAGTTCCTTCGGGCACATGACGATCCCGACGATCCGTGGTCGGAGAAGAACACCCGGCAGCACGCGGCGTTCCTCGAGCAGGTCAAGGGTGAGGATCGACAGCGGTGCCTGGAGTGGTTCGCGACGATCCCGCTGTGGCTGGATCTGGGTGAGTTGCGGGTGGTGCACGCGTGCTGGCATGACGACTCGATCGAGCTGCTCGAGGAGCACTGCGGCTCAGCCGCTCCGTTCACGGAGTTGGGGCACCTGGTGGCGGCGGCTCCCGAGGGCGGCTATCTGCACGACGCGGTCGCGACGCTGCTGAAGGGACCGGAGATCAGCCTCGTCGCCCATGGGCAGCCGGAGTACCACGACAAGGACGGTATCCCGAGGGACAACGCCCGGGTGCGGTGGTGGAACGGCGAGGCGCGCACGCTGCGCGATATCGCCGAAATGGGCGGAGGGTTACGGACTTCCGACGGCGAACCCTATCCCCCGCTGCCTGAGGTCGAGCTCAGCGGTGCTGAGCGGTCGTATGTCTACACCGCGGAGGTTCCGGTGTTCTACGGGCACTACTGGCGGCAGGGTTCACCGGAGCACCGGCATGACTGGACCGACTACACCGCGTGCGTGGACTTCAGCGCCGTCAAGGGCGGAAAGCTCACGGCGTATCGGTGGTCCGGTGAAGCCAAGATCGATCCCGGGAACTATGTGACGACTGGTTGATGTTGGCTGGCATCAGCTGCGCGAGTGGCGATGTCGGTCTCACTTTCTAGAATTGATGACAGCTCACGAGTGGACGACTGTTCGGGTACCTGGCCCGTCGTCCCGGCAACCGCGCGACCACCGCACGGTGCCCCAGGGGAAGAGCGGGCACGCGAAGCGTGCAAGAGGTGGACGTCCGGGGGTGGCGTCACCAGAAGGGCGCACGATGACAGATGACGAGATCACTCCGGCCGATGCCGCTCTGCGCGAACGGCTTCACGAATTCCACGTGCACATTCCGTGCGGCGGTATCCGTGGGCCGGTGCCGGGCGGCACTTGCGGGCCGCGGCTGTGGCAGTCGTGCCGGTGCGAGGACAATCCGGTGCGTTGGCCGATGGCAGACGTGTCGCGGGAGGCGGACCTGTGCACAGTCTGCCTCCGAGGCACCGCAGGTGGTGTCTCACGGTGGTCGTGGCTGGCGTGCGAGAACTGCCGGGAGGTCAACTCGGCGGTCAGCCGGAAGTGGGGCGTGTCGTTCCCGCTCGGGAGGCACAGCCTGATGAACCGGGCCGGAGTACGGGGCGGCGCGTCGGCAGCCGAGCGCGCCAAGCAGCTGCAGAGGCTGAGCGGATCCATCGGCGGGCAGATGCACCTGTGGGAGTGGCACCACGAGGAGTACCGCCGACTGGCATCGCGGTTCGACCCGCAGGCGGACGTTCCACTGCGGGTGTGGCAGCAGGAGTACCCGCCGAGCCTGGACGCGTCGTGGGATGCGTTCCAGCGGATGCTGGGGGCGGATGTTCCGCTGCGGGGGTGAATGATGATCCGAAACCGATTGAGTACAAGAGAATCTCCCGCCCCGCGGCTGGCCCCGGCACACCCTAGAATGCCGTCATGGGGCAACGACCGACGGCGACGCTCGGCGAGCGACTGCGCGACCTGCGCTGTCAACGCGGGCTGAGCATCCGCAAGCTCGCCGCTGACGTCGGCTGCTCCCCCAGCCACATCTCACAGTTCGAACGAGGGATCTCCGAACCCTCGATCGGGCTGCTCACCACGCTGGCGGCAGCACTCGACGTGCCGATGGACACGTTGTTCCCCCGCACCGAGGGGGCCGGCACAGCAGGCGCGGACAACAAGGCCCGGGTGCGGCGCGCCCATCATCGACCCGAGCGCGCGGTCGGCCCCGGGGTCCGGGCACAGCAGCTGCTGCCGGCGGATGACGACGCCGTCGGCTTCTGCGAATACGTCTACGAGCCGGGCGCCGACGCATCCGCTGAGACGGCGGGCCCACAGTACGGCGTGGTCACCGAGGGCACGATCGACATCGAGCTCGACGACGAGGTGGTCACGCTGCGGGAGGGCGACTCAATCACGTTCGACGCCACCGTCCCCCACCGGTTCCGGAATCGCTCGCTCGCCCCCGCCCGGATGATCTGGTTCTCGACCGCCCGCTAGCCCTCCTGCCCCTGACGCAGGTACTCCTGCCAGTCCATCCCGAGTTCCAGGGCGGCGGCCATCCGCACCAGCCGGATGACATAGGCGCGCGGGAATCCCGCTCGGCTGCTGACCATCCGCAGGCCGAGACCGTTGATCATGGCCGAGAGCCGGTCCGCGGTCGCTGTGGGGTCGGCGCACCGCACCACCTCGGACTCGACGCCTTCCTCGAGCAGTTCGCGTACGGTGTCGGCCCAGCCGGTGTCGAACCGCTCGGAGATGAGCGCGATCTCGTCGTGGCGCAGACCCGACACCCACATCTCCACCCACAAGCGCCAGTTCCAGTCGTCGCTGGAGATCGGCAGCGCCAACCGGATCAGCCGGTCCAGCCTCTGCACGACGGTGCCGGTGTCACGCACGATCTGGCGGGCACGCTCGACGTCGTCCTCGGCGGTAGTGCGCAGCATCTCGACGAGCAGCGCCTCCCGGGAGGGGAAGTGGTAGTGGGCCAGGCCCTGGCTGCCGCCGGCCTCGGCGACGATGTCGGCGATGCGGGCACGCTCCAGCCCGTGTCGCAGCACGACCTTGCGGGCCGCTTCGAGCAGTTGTGCCCGACGGGCGGCGGCACGCTGCGCCCGCGACGACGCGCGGTCATCCGGCTCAGAACTCACTGAATGACTGTTCAGAGTCTGCCTCCCATCCCGTTGCCTGTCGCGAGGACATATCCCGCATATCCGCAGCCAGTACGGCTTATTCTCGATCAGAATTCGTTTCACTGAATAGCTGTTCAGAAAACCCGTTTGTAAATTCTTGTTACGTGGCGCCGACAACCGCCACGACGTCCGGTATTCCTCAAAACAGCTGCTGTACAGCAGATACCCACAGCAGCGACTGCGGACGGCGCAGCGCAGCGCAGCAGCACCACTGACACAGGTGTTCATTTTCAGTGAACATCGGCGGCGTCCCGGGTCGCGCGACCGAGAGGAACCACCATGACCGTCACCGACGCATCCCCTGTCACCGAGAAAACGCTCTACCCGCGGACATTGGCTGACGCCGTTCCCGACGACGCCAAGATCGCCGAAGTGCGGGCCCGGCTGGAAAGCGCCGGCGTGAAATACGTGCTGTCGTGCTGGATCGATCTGTTCGGTATCCCGAAGACCAAGCCGGTGCCGATGAGCGACTTCGAGGCGCTGTGCAAGGGCAAGGGCCCGCAGTTCGCGGTGCACTCGGTGTCGTTCGTGCCGGAGCTGACCGCCGCGGACTCCGATCAGATCCCGGTGCCCGACCTGGACGCGGTGTACATCTGCCCGTGGGACACCAGCATGGCGATCATCTTCGCCGACCTGTTCTGGGAGGACAAGCCGTACAACGTCTGTCCACGCCTGGCGCTCAAGCGCGCGATTGCCGAAGCGGCACAGAAGGGTTACGTCGGCTACGCCGGCATCGAGCCGGAGTTCATCGTCATGCGCTACGACGAGAACGGCCAGCCCGTCAAGGCATTCGACGACGACCCCCGCCAGGTCGGCGGGCTGCGGCCGCGCCGGCAGGCGTTCGGCTACGACGTCGAGTTCTCGCTGGACTCCATGTCCTTCCTCAAGGAGATGATGGACATGCTCGAGGGCCTGGACTGGGGACTGCACGACGTGGTCGCCGAGGGGGCGTACTCGCAGTTCGAACTGGACTTCCACTACACCAACCTGCTGGAGATGGCCGACCGGCTGGTGTTCCTGCGGCTGGCGGCTAAGGAGGTCGCCAAGAAGCACGGCATGTTCGTCACGTTCATGCCGAAACCGACGACGGGCGACTGGCGCTCGGGCGCACACATCAACTTCTCGCTGCGCTCGCTGGACGCACCGGAGGCGAACCTGTTCGAGTCGCCCGCCGGCGGGTGGAGCGACGAGGCGCGGTACGCGGTGGGTGGACTGCTGGCGCACTCGGAGGCGCTGACGGCGATCACGTGCCCAACGGTCAACTCCTACAACGGACTTGTGCCGCGCGTCGGCGGGTTCGAGGGCGGTACGGTGACGTGGGCGCCGACGAACATCACCTACGGGCACAACAACCGGGCCGCGCAGTTCCGGCTGCCGCAGAGCCGCTACTGCATCGAAAACCGCGCCGCCGACATGTGCATGAACGTATATCTGGCGCTGGCGTGCACGCTGGCCACAAGTGTCGAGGGTGTCACGCAGCGGATCGATCCGGGCCCGCCGACCGACCGGGACCTGTACTCGATGACGCCGGAGGAAGCGGAGGAGCTGGGCATCCGGCGGCTGCCGCGCAACCTGCTGGAGGCGGTCGGGCATCTGAAGACGGACACGCTGGTTGGCGAGGTACTGGGACCGACGATGCTCAACTCGTACCTTGCGTACAAACTCGACGAGTGGGAGCGTTACCACCAGGCAGTTACCGACTGGGAGGTGGCCGAATACCTTCGGCTGTACTAGAGATGAGCGACTGCGCGTACTTCGAGCTGGGTGATGTCGAGCTGCAATCGGGTGAGACGCTGCGCGACGCGCGACTGGCGTACAAGACGTACGGGCAGCTGAACGCGGCAGGCGACAATGTCGTCGTCCTGCCCACGTTCTACACCGGTACGCACGTGCGCAACGAGGGGTTCTTTGGGCCGGGGCGCGCGATCGACCCGGCACGGCATTTCGTGGTGTCGGTCAACATGTTCGGCAATGGGGTGTCGACGTCGCCGAGCAACGCGGACCCGGAGCAGCGGGGCCGGCGGTTCCCGCGCGTGACGCTGTACGACAACGTTCGCTGCCAGCACCGGCTGCTGTTCGAGGAGTTGGGGGTGCGGCGGATCGCGTTGGTGGCCGGCTGGTCGATGGCGGGCTGCCAGACCTATCACTGGGGTGCGATGTATCCGGACGTGGTGGACGCGATCGTGCCGTTCTGCGCGTCGGCGAAGACGTCGCCGCACAACTTCGTGTTTCTGGAGGGGGTGAAGGCGGCGCTGCAGGCCGATCCGGCGTGGGCGCGGGATGAGCGGCCGGTGGCGGGGCTGAGGGCGTTCGGGCGGGTGTATGCGGGGTGGGCGTACTCGCAGACGTTCTTCCGGGAGGGGCTGTACCGGGAGCTGGGGTTCGAGACGGTCGAGGATCTGCTGGTGGACTGGGAGAACGACCACGTCGACAACTGGGACGCCAACGACCTGCTGGCCAAGCTGTGGAGCTGGCAGTACGCCGACATCAGCGCAAACCCGATGTATGACGGTGATTTTCAGGCGGCGTTGCGGGCGATCACGGCGCGGGCGATCGTGATCCCGTGCACGCAGGATCTGTACTTCACCCCTGAGGACAACGAGCTCGAGGTCGCCCACATGCGGAATGCCGAGCTGCGGCCGTACGACTCACCGTGTGGACACTGCGTGGCCAGCCCGGGTCGCGACCCGGCGTTCCAGGAGTTTCTGGACGAGGCGATCCGGGAGGTGCTGGCTTAAGTTCCGTCGGGGCTGCCTAGGCCCACCCCAGCGCAAGCATCTGGATCGGTTGTACCCGTCGGGTTATCGCAAGGGCGATGCGCCCTCAGTGCACCAGCGGTGCGTGGGCTCGAGCGCGCCCTCATTGCTCTCCTGTCAACCCGATGACGATCGGATAGGTGGACCGAACGACGACGTCGGGGAACTGAGCAAGCAACGCCATGACGAAGGCGGAACGTTTCACGTTCAGGTCGTTGAGGAGCTCGTCATGACTCAACTCCCTGGCTTCGTTCAGCTGCTTCCAGGCGGTGACGATCATCCACGCGGGCACCAGTTGCGGCCCGGTTCCGAGTCGCTCCGAGCGTGAGGTCTCTACCCACACACCATCGGCGTCAAAGCGAACGATCCTGTTCAACCTCTTGTTGGAGAGAGTTTCGATCTCGGGGTTGCGCTCGACGACGGTTCTGATGCGAACCAATAAGTCGTCGTCGAGCTGCGCCGAGCGCGGCTGCGTGGAAATAGCTCACCTCCATCTGACGCGACCCCGTTCTGCGGCTGACGTCAAGATAACGCGTCGGCGCCGTCCTTCGCCCTACCCGAGGTGAATCGGGAGATACTTCTGTCGTGCGCCCCGTCGGAAGGATTCGTCGATGAGCCGCGATCTGGTCGATCCGCTGCTGCTCGGTCAGCGCGTGGTGGCGATTCTGGAGACCGGACAGCGCGACGCCACCTACAAGCTCGCCACACTGATGGCGCTCATCGAGCACTGCATCGAGAATCTACCCGCCCATCCCGAAGACACGCTGCCAGTACCGATCCCGGAGCTGGCCCACCGGGTGCTGGCGATCTACTGGCGGCAGGTCCGCCCCTTCGAGGGACACGAACTCGTCCAACGCCGAACCGGAAAGAACGCGCGAATCACCGACGCCACCAAAGAGCTGCGCGCCGCCGCACGGACCGGCCACTCGGCGCTGTCGTTAGAGGTCGCGATGCAGCGCGCACCCGAGGCATACCGGCGCACCATCGACAAGATCGTGCTGGCTCTGGCCAAACAACCCCTTCCGCGCTTGCAGAAGCTACCTGGATCGGCCACCAGCGACCCGTTTCTCTACGACGACTCCTACCTCGGCGAGAACGTCTCCCGCCGAACGCTGCGCGAGCACGGCGACGCCATCGTGCTCAAACCAGGAGTCGCCCACGGACTGGCCCGCCTCGCGGGTCTGCTGCGGCCGGCGCTGGAAATCATGTGGGTCGAAGACGTCCGACGGATGAACAAGTTCCTCGACGCCCAGGTACCCGACGTCGCCGGGCACCTGTTCGGACGCGAACGCACCGCCCTGGCCGCGGTACGGGAGCCGTTCAAGGAGGCGTTCGGCCCGCACTGTTTCTACTGCGGCAGGCATCTACCCGCCAACAACCCCATCGACCACGTGCTGCCCTGGTCGTTGGTCGGCATCGACGGGCTGGCCAACCTCGTCCTGGCGTGTGCCCGATGCAACGGAGACAAAGGCGGCGCACTGCCGTCGCTCGACATCGTGGATCAGGTGCTGTCTCGAGACCGAAACACCCTCGAAGACATCGCCGCCGACATCCAGTGGCCAACACAGTACGAACGCGTGACCGCAGCCGCCCGCGGAATCTATCGCGGCCAACCCACCGGAGTACCAACATGGTCGGGATACAAGAGCACTGCGCGCCTCGACATCAGCTTCGCACCCGAGTGGATCAGAGCCGTCCGCACATCCGACTTCTGAGTCGAAGAATTTGCGTGAGCTTTGGCGCAGCGCGGGTCCTGCACCGAGTGGATCCGACGGGATGTCAACCGGTGCTCTTTGGTCGATAGACACCTCCACCCCAGCGTCACTCACAGCGAACCCGATCCTCCCCGCTCTCAGCGGGGCCAGAAGGCGTGGTAGTACCCAGAACCAATTCTCCGCAAGGCGACATTCTTCGTACATCACGTACTTATTCTTGGTACATGACGAGCTCAGCAAATAATCCGACAGACTCACTGCTGGCGGCTCTGTCGAAGGCCCGCATCCCTGTGGAGAACCACAAGTTCAAACGGCAGATCACCACCGCCGTCGGTGTCGTCGATTATCGGGCCGTGGACCACGGCCACCGGCCGTACATCATTGCAACCCGTCATGACGGCTCGCCGGACCTCCATATCTACTACGGCTACACCAACGGCTTCACGTCCCGTGAGGAAGCGATGCGTGCAGCCGGTCCCGGAGCGGCCTGCGAGCCGAGTTCGCGTAAGGGGACGTGGTATGTCGAACATCCGGTAACGAAGGTGCGCCCAGCCGGCGACAGAGCTCGAAGTATCCGACGCGAGGGCGGTATCTGTGAGTGTGGGATGCAACTGTCACTAACCGGCGTGTGCGCGAGCTGCGACTGAGGGTCCTTGACTGCAACCTGCCGCTGGACCTCAGACGCTCGGCACATTCAAGCGCCGAACCAGATCCGGTCCGCCGACCTCGCGGATGAAGTCGGGGTCACCGCAAACCACCAGTTGGTCACGGGCGCGGGACAATCCGACGTAGAGCCGCTCGCGGGAGCGTTCGAACTTCCCTGTCTCGTTGACGACGAGCACCACACAGCGGCGCTCGAGACCTTTGAAGCCGAGAACGTGGCCGTAGAACACCTGATCGGTGTCCCAGAAGGTGTCCCAGTAGGCCTTGTTGCCGTTCTTCTGCCGTTCAGCTTGTTCAGGATGGCGGCTGCCTGTGGTCAGCAGCGCGAGATCCTCGGGCCGCCAGCCCTGTTCGAGGAGCAGTTCGATCTGGTCGTCGCCGGCGTCCATCGCCTCCTCGCGGGCACAGGGGATGAAGGTGACCGCGGGACCTTCACCGCCGAGGTAGCGCATCGGGTGGTCGACGAGCGGCTGGAACGCGTTGGCGATCTGGCGGGTGTTGCGCAGGTTGTGGTCGAGGATCAGCGGAACCAGCGGCACCGGCGGGGAGCCGTGGCGGTCGAACACCCGCTGGCCCTCGTCGGTGAAGACGTAGAGGCCGCTCTCGTCGGGGTCCTTGAGCGCCGCCAGCAGCGGGTCCCACCAGGCGTCGGCGAAGTCCTGGGCCTCGTCGACGACGATCGCGTCGAACCGATGCCCCGGTTCGAGTCGTGCTGCCAGCTCAGCCATCTGGAGAGGCAGGTCGTGTTCCCAGAACTGCACGGTCTCCTCGGTACGCAGCGCCTCGTCGGGCCCCTCGGGGGCACCCCACTGCACGCCGAGGGCGTGGAACTCGCCGACATAGGCCGGCTGCTGGCGACGCGGCCAGGTCGCGGAGACACGCTCGAGGTAGGACGCCAGGCCGTGCGAGTAGCAGACCAGGGCGACGCGCTGGCCGCGCTGGGCCAGCCGGCGGGTCTGCTCCATCGCCAGGAAGGTCTTGCCACTGCCGGCGCCGCCACGGACCTCGACGCGGTTGAGCAGCCGGATGGCGTCGAGAATGACGGCCTGGTGCTCGGTGAGGGCGTCGGCGGCGTCCTCGTTGGCAAGGGCACGGGCAACGACGTCGCGCTGAGGCAGGCCACGGCCGGACAGGGCGGTGCTGAGCTGGTCGATACCCTCCTTGGTGAGCAGAGGCCGGTCGAGTTCCTGCTTCAGCAGCACGTAGCGCAGCTTGTCGACAAGGGTCACGAGGTCGTTGCGGTCGATGACCTTCCAGCGAGGACAGTCCGGCAGGCCGAAGTCGTCGGGCAGTTCGGTGTTGGGCAGGACAACGATGTGGTCCCAGCGCAGCCGGCCCTGGGTCCAGCGGGGGTCCTTCTCGACGAAGTCGCGCAGGGCGTAGCAAGCCTCGCGGGCCTGCCGGACCGGGTGGATGGTGCGTTCGCGACCGCCGCGGATCTGGCGCCAGGCCTCACCGTCGTGCCAGACCTCGCCGCCCTTGACCTCGATGCAGACGATGCCGGCGCCCTCGATGGCGACGACGAAGTCGACCTCGTGGTCCTTGAGATGGTCGGTGACCCGCTGTCCGGGCACGACAAGGTCATTGGGCTCAAGCTGATCGATCAGCGCCTGGTAGGTGCTGCGCTCAGAGGCGTTCAGCCGCGGATGTTCATCGGGCGCGATGCTCACCGGCGTGAACCCCCGAACCAGCCACGTGACCTCGACATCTCCCCCTCCCTCGGCGAGCGGCGCGATCCAATGCTAGCCAGACTCTGCAATCCGCTCACCGATAGGCAGCGAAATCCGACCCAGCGCCAGCTCTGTCTCGCCCGCTTTACCCTGATCTGCTGCCCGAAGGCGGGAAGGCCAACGGATATGTCGGTCCACTCGGTTAGTCTCCCTGCGAGGGAGGCAAGAATGCAGCAAAGCGACAACACGTTCAGCGACGAATGGCGAGACTCCGGACTGCCTTCAATACACCTCGCCACTGCTCAAGCAGTATTTGCAACCCCCGACGAGGCTAAGCCCTGGATCGAGGTACTGATCCGATGGGGAATAAATGCCAACGCTCTACAAGCGGTGATCTCAGCAGGGATGACACCTGACGAAGTTCACCGCTGGAGAGAGGCGGGAGTCGACTCCCGCAACATCGTTCCGTACTCCCAAACCCTGTCTCAGGCTGGGCTGGGATGCGACGACGTCGTCCGCTGGCGTAGGGCCGGGCTCTTCTCGTCGACCCTGATCGAGACTGTTCCCCACCTATTGACCAGCCGCGGAACAGTAGAGATCGACGATGTGATCGAGATTCTGGAAACCTGGGGTCCGCAGGTCAAAGGCGGAACGACGCCGCGTGCGGAGGAGATGCTCCGCGTACTGGAAAGCGGCGTAGGCCTGACGCGATTGATCGAGCTCCGCAGAAACGGAGTAAGCGGGGAAGAGCTTCTTCGCTGGCGCAGCTGTGGTGTTCCCGCCGAATCGTGGCCCGAGTGGGTCTCTGCTGGCGTTGCCCCCGAATCGGCAGTGAGGTTCCACGCCAAGAAAATCAATCCCGGCACCGCGCAAGAGTGGATGACATTGGGATTCTCCAGCGACCAGAGCATCGACCTCATCGACCGAGGCGTGGCCCTAAGCACGGCGCGTGAATTCTTAGCGACGGGTATGTCTGCGTCCGACGCAACTGCCTTCCTCTTGGCAGGAGCCAGCCTCGCGGAGGCAGCGGAATGGACCTCAGCTGGCATCGCTGCAGATGAAGCGGCGACGTTCATGAACGCACACGTCTCTCTTAGCGAGGCGCTGCGCTGGAATACGGGCTCTAATCTGACAGCCGCAGAAGTCGTCGACTTCATCGAAAAGGGTGTGTCCCTTGACCAGGCATTGGATTTTGATCGTCGGGGGATCAGTTCTGGTCAAGTGACCCGAACGGAATCGGGCCTGGAACTCGACCTCGACCCATGGCAGGAAGACCCGACTGATCATCTACCTGCTGTAATAACTCCTGGACCGATCGATATCACGGTCTGGAGAGACCAAGTTGCCCACGAGGTCCATTTCACCTGGAATGGCAACAACACCGCGGATTGGTACGAAGACATCAGCATTATCAACAACCTCTCCTTCGCTTCGAGCTCTCCTACCCGCGGAGTCTTAGCGTGGCCAGACAACAAAGATGTCGTGTTGACCTACAACTGGCCCGAGATGGGACTGGAAGGCCATGATCGGCTCGCGGGCCTAGCACCTACGAAGGAGCGGGCTTCAAGCAGCCCTGAATTCTGGGTCTCGCTGGCCGAAGGAATCCTTGAGTTCGTCATGGAAAACTTGGGATCGAGGGATCCTGAACCCAGTTCTACGTATTTAGACACCAAGCTTGATGACATTGTCGATTTGGACTCAATCTTCAGAGACTATCTCGACTATCTCGGGTCCAAACCAGACGTCTCAGTCGACTTCGGTGGTTGGCTTGAAGAGTCCCTCGCATCGGGGCGTTACGAACTGCTCGATGACGAATGACGCCTTCACTAAGACTTCAATATTCGTCCGCACCTACATGGCCTTGGCTCCTCCGCTCACCGACATCTAGGAGAGCACGGATCCGGTGCTGTGCGTTCTGTTCAGCGACTTCGGTTGCCCTGTCCGAATGATTCAGCATCCCCGCTGCTGCGGTGAAGAAACTTGGAATGAACGGAAATAGCGCGCTCGGGTTGAGGTGAGCCCCTCGTAGTGGTCCAGTCGTTGTGCGACTCTGTTGCCCGGTCTGCGGGCAAGGAAGAATCGACAACGACATGGCATCGAACAAGCGCCGGCGGCATACGCCGGATCAGATCATCCGCAAGCTGGCCGAGGGCAACAAGCTGCTCGGGAGCGGCCAGGAGCTCGCTGAGGTGTGTCGGCACCTGGAGATCGCCGAATCGACCTGGCATCGCTGGGTAGCCCAGTACGGCGGCATGAAGGCCAACGAGGCCAAACGGCTCAAAGAGCTCGAGGCCGAGAACGCCCGGCTCAAGAAGCTGGTCGCCAATCAGGCTCTCGACATCGACATGCTCAAGGAGATTTCGGCGGGAAACTTTTGACCCCGAACCGCAAGCGCAGCGCCGTAGCGGCGCTGCGTGAGCGGTTCGGGGTGTCCGAACGCCGCGCCTGCACCGTCGTGGGCATCCACCGGTCCACAATGCGCCTGACCCCGGCGCCGGTGACCACCGAGGAAGCCGAGTTGCGGGCCTGGCTGCGCAAGTTCTCCACTGACCGGCCACGCTGGGGGTGGCGACGGGCGGCCAAGATGGCCCGCCGCGCCGGCTGGCAGGTCAACAACAAGCGCATCCGTCGACTGTGGCGCGCAGAGGGCCTTCGGGTTCCGCAGCGGCGCCGCAAAAAGCGTCTCACCGGTATCGGCGTCGCCGTCGGCGCGATGTCACCGATCCGCCCCAACGTCATCTGGGCGATGGACTTCCAGTTCGACACCACCGCCGATGGCCGCACCATCAAGATGCTCAACGTCATCGACGAGTTCACCCGCCAAGCACTCGCGATCGAGGTCGACCGCGCCATCAACGCCGACGGCGTCGTCGACGTGCTGGATCGCCTGGCGCTGACCCACGGGGCGCCGCGGTACGTGCGTTTCGACAACGGTCCTGAGTTCGTCGCCCACGCCGTGAGCGATTGGTGCCGATTCAACAGTGCTGGTTCACTTTTCATTGATCCCGGCTCGCCCTGGCAGAACGCCTTCATCGAATCATTCAACGGTCGCCTGCGCGACGAACTGCTCAACTCCTGGCGCTTCGACTCCCTACGCGAAGCCCGCGTGATCATCGAAGACTGGAGGATCGACTACAACGCCAACCGACCCCACTCCGCCCACGGTGAACTCACCCCGACCGAGTTCGCTCTACAGTGGGCCACGACCCACCAACCCCAAGTCGCATAACGAGTGGACCACCAAACGGGTCCCCCTCAGGGTGAACACGCTTGAGATGCCCGGCCATAGAGCATCGCTCAGGGCGTGAAGTACTTGGCCGATGCCGAGTTCGTCTCGACTCTCCCGTTCGCGAAGCGATTGACGATCTCGCGCATCCGGCGTTGGTCGTCGCTCGACGCATCCAGCCACGCGATGAGGGCCGTCACTGTGTTAACCCTTTCTGGCCGCCTCGACGAATGCGTTTAGTGTTGCGACCAACCGCATATCCTCCACAGTTCGGGCGCGAGTGTCGAGCAATCGGTCGCTGCACACCAAATAGGCCAGACACCTTGCGCGGCTGACGGCGACGTTCAGGCGGTTCCGGGAAAACAGGAAATCCACACCGCGGACGATGTCCCCACCGGTGGAGGTGGCCATGCTGAAGAACACCACGGCGGCTTCACGGCCTTGGAACTTGTCGACGGTACCTACCTGGACGTCGACCAGGGCGGGATCCCGTGCGAGCCGATCTTTAATCATCTTCACCTGCAGGTTGTACGGTGCCACGACCATGAAGTCATCGGGACCGAGAGGCAGGGTTTCTCCTTTGTGGTTCGTCCACGGTGTTCCCATCAGCCGCGCCAACTCAGCGGCGATTGCGTCGGCCTCTTCTATCGACGAGGTGCGGTTTCCCTCATGGTCAACTCGGAGCCAGCGAAGGCCAGTGCCCTCAACAGTGGTCTGTCGTTCGCAGTCAGGAATGCTGTAGAGACGTCCATCATAGATCTGCTCAGAGATGAACCTGCAGACGTCGGGGTGCATCCGCCGCGTGTGAGTCAAGAACACTCCTCGCTCGGGTGGAAGCAGCGCCTCTTCTCCGGCAACGTGTTCCAACACGCTTCGCCCAGCGATACCCGGATGGCTCGCATGGCTGACCTGCGGCAGCTGGAGCGGGTCGCCAAGGAGCAGCAGGTTCTGGGCGGCACCCGATGCGGCGAGTGCGTCAGCCAAGGCGAGCTGCCCGGCTTCGTCAACCACTAGCACATCGACCGGAGCTTCGCGCATAGCCACGTTGGAGAACAACCACGTCGTGCCGGCCACCACGTTGTACTCATCTTTGGCGCATTTCGCGATGTCGCTTGTATAAGTGACGCCGCGGAGAGGCGTGCGTGATCCGCCGTCCTTGCAGACCGGCCGGATGAGGCCACTAACACCGGCGTCGTCAGCGGCCTCTATCAGCGCTTCTAGTACGTTGGCGATGGCGTGGTGGCTGACAGCGGAAATCCCCACGCGCTGACCAGATTTAACCAGGGCGCAGATCAGTCGGGCTGCGCGGTAGGTTTTTCCGGTTCCCGGTGGCCCCTGAATCGCCATCACGCTGTGGTCGAGCTTGGTGACCCAGCCGGCCATCTCGGCGAGGTCGTCGACAAACTCGCTGCGCGGGATGCCGTCGGTGAACTTGGGCAGAGACCGTTGGAGGAGTGCCAATGTCACGGGATTGGGATTACGGTTGCCGAGCAGATCGACGGCAAAGGAGTTGAGGGCTTCGAACTTCGGTGTTGCATCGACCCAGTCGTGCAGTACCGCAACCCGAGGCAGGCAGCCCGCTTCGCGCTGCTTCTCTCCCCAAAGAAGATCCAGTGTCCGCGCAGTGCGATCCAAGCCAACAATGCTGGCGTACCGGCGTTCTCCGGCGTGAGTAGCGAACATGACGCTTCCGCCGTCATAGGGGAAATGTTCGATGTCCTGCGGCGGAAAGACGAACCTCATCGCCGGTGTTATGAGCTTGCCCGTCTTTCCGACTCGTTCAATCAACCCCACCGGACTCAGATCGGTGATTGCCTCAGGATCGTCATACAGGTCCAGCGGGTCCGCCGCCAGCTTCGCCTTCTTTGGTGCGAGGTAGGCAAACCACTCGTCGCGCCAATAGCAGAGAAGATCTCCGAGATTGTGTTCATCGGACCCAGCGGGGTGCTCGTGAAGCCGGGCAACGGTTTCGTCCAGTTCGGGCAAGTCTGGATCCGGTTCGACAACGGCTGCGCGCCAGGGCAATCCCGGTGGTCGGTGCTCGATGAGCCAGTCGCGCAAGGCGCGGGTAGCCCGAACATCGTCCTCGTTGTAGGCGGCGATCGCATCGAGGTCAGCCTGGTTGCGTTCGGCCATGTATCGCTCGTATTGGACGACAGCACCGGCACCCTTGTCGATCTCGTGGCTGCGCTCGAAGTCGGTCAGCCGCTCGAGGTGTTTGAGTCCGTATGACTCTGTACCCACCTGAATGCTGTTGCGCGCGACTAGCAGCAGATCGACGAAGGCACCGGTGTCGATGAGTTCGGCCAGTGTCAGTTCAGCGACTCCGTGACTCTCCGCAAGCCGCTGCAGCGCGGATCGCTCGGTGTGGTTGTAGTGGTAGACGTGCATGTCAGGGAAGCGGGCGCGCCGGTCTGCGAGATAACCGACCAGCTGCTCGACAGCTCTGGCTTCCTCAGCCGAGTCGTGCGCCCACCAACATCGGTATTTCCATCGCCCCGGTTCCTCCTGTTCGATGAGTCCGAACAGAAAGAACAGACCGGTGTCGGCCCGCCAGAAGGGATGCCCCTCGAAGTCGAGGAAGACGTCGCCGAAGTCGGGGGCGGGTAGCATGTCGAACCCGTGGCCCCAGGGTTCGTTTCCGGGTTCGATCAGTTCGAAGGGCGGCCGGTCCATTGGCTGATGACGTGCCTCGAGTTGCAGTGAAGCCTGCCGGCGCAGACGTGCGAGTCGGTCCGAAGTCAGAGTCTCCACCGGCTCCGGAGCGGTCGCCAGCGAGGTGAGGGTGAAGATGTCCGCCTCAACCAGCGCGGCGATATCGGGCTTCCGGATGTTCGCCACGTAGATCAGGGAGTCAGCGTCCCGCCACTGCTGCTCGCACGTTGACTGAAACTCACAGAACTCGCAGTGCGTGCACTTCTCGGCAACGGTTTCGGTACCCGGTCCGCCCGCCAGGGCATTGGCGAGTTGGCCCTTTAACCGACGCCAGTAGGGGAGGAAATCAACTACCCGCAGACTCTCCACCTGCCCCGAGCCAAGCCAGATGTGCATGCGCTCCGGGCGATGCCCGGTTAGTGCCTCGATGGCTTCGGCGTAGAAGCACAACTGAAGGACATGCCCTGGCTTCGCATCTACACGGGTGAGCTTCGCGTCAACAGGCTCGTACGCCACTTCTCCAGTGACCGGGTCCTGCACGTGCACAACAAAATCAGCGACCCCGCGGATGCCGTCGTGGACGAACGGCATCTGGTAGATCACGTCGTGCTCGCCGGTCAAGGGGTTGCCCACTGAGCTCACCCATTGCGCGAAGTTCTGCCGCTCGGACTTGCCGGGCACCTCCAGAATCGCCATGCCCTGATCGCGGTAGTGAGCCAAGCAGGCTTGCTCATGGGCGAGCCCCTTGTCGGCGAGCAGCTGGGCAAAGGATCCGAGGACTGTCTCCGGCTTCGGAAGGATGCCGTCGTCCACCTGGGCACATAGAGACAGGTAGTGGGAACAGTCGAGCCAGGCTGTCACCTTCGAAGGCGTTAGCAGCCGTCCCGCTGGAACGCCGGTTGCCACCACGTCTTCACCCGCCGTCGGTTCCATCGGCTGCCGAGAGCCTGGCTGGGTCATACTCCCCCTATCATCTGCCTTCCCTGCCGGGGAAGTTAACAGTGAACACCGACAAGACACGGTCAGTTGCGTATCGCGTCTCTAGGCCCCTTTGCAGCGTTCGCCGGACCCCGTGCTCATAGCCCAAATGATCGGCGATCTCGACAACGAGGGCGCGTACGAGGACCGATCTGGTGATCTGGGCCGATGGCCCACCCGGGTCATCAATCGGGGTACCGTCAGCCTCGCCACCGGCCCACAGTGTATCCAGGATCGCCGTCGGCAAAGCCTCGGTCCGTTTCTCGGCTGCGGCATCGCCAGAAGATAAAACGAGACAAAGCGATTACTCCTGTTGAAACGCCCTGGAAATCCCGGAGGCTCCTGACCTTGGAAACGAGGATGCAGGTATGCCGAAGGAACAGTCGCCCGGGAAGCCGACGACACGTCGATACAGTGCCGAGGAGAAGGCCGCCGCGGTGCGGATGGTCCGCACCTTGCGCGCGGAGCTGGGCACCGAGCAGGGCACAGTGCAGCGGGTCGCTCGCCAGCTCGGCTACGGAGTGGAATCGGTGCGCACCTGGGTCCGTCAGGTCGACATCGACGAAGGCCTGGCTCCTGGGGTGACGACCTCGGAGTCGAAGAAGGTGAAGGAACTCGAACAGGAGATCCGAGAACTCAAGCGTGCCAACGAGATTCTGAAGCGAGCGGCAAGTTTCTTCGGGGCGGAGCTCGACCGCCAACACAAGAAATAGTCGATTTCATCGACGACAATCGCGGGGAGTTCGGGGTCGAGCCCATCTGCACGGTCCTGCGCAGCGCAGGCTTGCAGGTGGCCCTGAGCACCTACTACGACGCCAAAGCCCGGGTCCCATCGGCGCGGGCCCTGCGCGACGCCGTCCTCGGGCCGGCGTTGTGCCAGCTCTGGAAAGACAACTACTGCGTCTATGGGGCCCGCAAACTCTGGAAAACGGCTCGTCGCGATGGTCATGACGTCGGTCGCGATCAGGTGGCCCGGCTGATGCGGGCCGCAGGCATTGAGGGGGTCCGGCGCGGCAAACGGGTGCGGACCACCAAAGCTGACCCAGCCGCGGCGCGGCACCCGGACTTGGTGCACCGCAACTTCGCCGCGGCTGCCCCGAACCAGCTCTGGGTGACCGACCTGACATTCGTGCCGACCTGGGCCGGGGTGGCCTACGTGTGCTTCATCATTGACGCACACTCGCGGATGATCGTGGGGTGGCGGGTGGCTTCGCACATGCGGACCTCGATGGTTCTCGACGCGTTGGAGATGGCGCGTTGGTCACGCGGAACTACATTGCAGGACTTGATATGTCACTCAGATGCCGGGTCGCAATTCACGTCCATTCGCTACGGCGAGCGGCTCGCTGAGATCGGCGCAGTCCCGTCAATTGGGACCGTTGGAGATAGTTTCGATAACGCTCTCGCGGAGACAGTCAACGGTTACTACAAGGCCGAGCTGATCTACGGGCCGGCTCGAAGCGGACCGTGGAAGACCGTCGAGGACGTAGAACTCGCCACCCTCAGTTGGGTCCACTGGCACAACACCAGC
>Ga0180218_1000171_pt1 | contig 91442 bp, 86 predicted proteins | sample eDN3rd37CKraftBY_FD_151334 | JGI IMG/M metagenome (GOLD analysis project Ga0180218, IMG submission 151334) | Enriched backyard soil microbial communities from Emeryville, California, USA - eDNA 3rd pass 37_C Kraft BY (version 2) (version 2) | ecosystem: Environmental > Terrestrial > Soil >... | reverse complement strand
GTCCTCAATCGCAGCCGGTACGGCGACACGATGTGGCTGCGCCGCGAGCCGATCCGCGAGTGGAGCATCGACGAACTTCCTGCGTGGTGGGGCCGCAATGGCCGTTGATCCCATCGCCCTCGAAGTTGGAGCCCGCGCGCTTTACGCGGCGTTCTCCCGCTACTCGCGCCGCCGGTCCGACAACTCCATCGAGACGCCCGAGGACCGCTGGAACCGCAATCAGGTCACGTCTGCGATCCAGGACGCTTTCCGAGACGAGATGCGCGCGGCGCTCGCCGCGCTCGAACAAGCAGGTTTCACCGTCCAGCAACGGGGCGCGAGCCCAAGGAGGTTTTGATGAACGATATGGTCGAGATCAACGATGGGCAGGTCGAGCGCGTCGAAGGGGCCGCGCTGGTCCTTCCCGACACGGCGATCACCGGCACGCTGGTCCGCGCCGAGATCGACAGCCAGATCGCGACGGCGCGGCAGTTCCCTCGCTCGATCAAGCGCGCCATCGACAACATCTTGACGCTCGCCACGCTGGACGAGGAAACCGCAACGGAGTGCATCTACGCACTCAAGCGCGGCGGGAAGCCGCTGCGCGGGCCGTCGATCCGTATGGCCGAGATCATCGTTACGCAATGGGGCAATAACCGATCCGGCGCCCAGGTCGTCAACATCGACCGCGTAAACAAGCTGATCGTGGCCGAGGGCTTCTTCCACGACCTCGAAAGCAATTCGGCAACCAAAGCGACCGTGTCGCGCCGGATCAGCGGTCGGGATGGTCGCATCTTCTCCGACGATATGATTGCGGTCACCGGGAACGCGGCCTGCTCAATCGCCAAGCGCAACGCCATCCTGGCCGGTGTCCCGAAAGGCATCTGGCGCAAGGCTATCACCGCCGCCGAGGACATCATCCGCGGTGACGCAAAGACCTTGGTCGAGCGACGCGACGGCGCGATCAAGTCGCTTGCGCACTTCGGTCTGAGCCAAGACCAAATTTTCACGATCCTCGCTGTGGACGGGCTCGACGACATCGACCTCGACGATCTTGTCACACTGCGGGCGATCTACACGCAACTCAAGAACGGCGAGCAGACCGTCGAGGAGTTGCTCCGCGGCACCAAGGGCGCGCCCGCGGCGCACGAGGTCGTCAAGAACCCACTGAGCGACGAGGCGCCGGACCCGAACAAGAACAGCACCGCGCCGCGAGAGCAAGAGATCGTCCTGACCGCTGCCGAGACGGAGGAATACGCAAAGACAGGAACGTTGCGCGGCGCCACGGCACGCATTGCAGCGGCCGACCGCGTCATCGACGCGAACGGGAAGGTTCTCAAGTCTAAGGACAGCCAGACAACGGCGGACGGCTCGCATGAAGCGCCTCCGACCGAAGCCGACCGAGCCATCGCCGTCGCTAAATCCGGCGGCCGCAAGGCGCGTGAGGCCGGCGCGACGCGCAAGTCGATGCCGGCCGAGTACCGCAAGCCCGAGCGGAAGGCCGAAGCCGATGCGTGGCTCGCGGCTTACGACGCAGCCGCACCCGCCAACCAGTAGCAGCCGCGTCCAAGCATCAACCGTCCAAAGGAGACGAAAATGAACGTTCAAGCGATACGGCCCCGCAGCCCCGTTACCGGGGCCGAACTGATCGACCGCGAGTTGATCGAGCTATTTGATCGCGCGGTCGTGACATGCCCGGTCGAGGCAATGCCGTGGCGCATCACGCCGGCACTGGCAGCGCATATCCTGAGCAGGAATTTCGGGAACCGCGAACTCCACGGCAAGAGGGCTGCGTACACCAACGACATGCGTGACGGGCGATGGTCCCTCACAGGACAGACCATCATTATTTCGTCTGATCGCTACCTCCTGGACGGCCAAAACCGGCTCCGCGCGTGCGTTGATAGCGGGGCTGAATTTTGCAGCTACATCGTCTTCGGCATTAACGCCGACACGTTCCCAGACATTGATAGCGGAAAGACCCGCAGTGGCTCCGACGTGCTCACTATGGCAGGGGTCCCGAACGCGACCGCCGCCGCCGCTGCAACCCGATGGGTGCTGTTGCTCCAACAAGGGCGCGTGAAATCGCGGGCACCGTTCGCCCCGAAGGAAATTCGGGAAGCTATCGCACGCCTCGACCAACCACTACTGCAAGAGGGTATCCGCGCTGGCCAGCGCATTTGGAAAGTGTACGGTCAAGATCGGCACCCGATCTCAATGCTCGCCGGCCTCTACTATGTTCTCTCACAGATCAACCGCCCGCTTGCGGTTGAGTTCTTCGGTGCAATGGAGACAGGGCGTTTCGCTGGACGTGTCGGCGCCATCGACAAGGCCCTTCGCCGCATCCGCGAGGAAAAACATAGAGCGAGTGGTCGCCTCAATGAGGTCGTCCGCCTCGCCTTCCTGATCCTCGCCTGGAACCTCGCGGCTCGCAATCGGGTCGGGACGTTGTCGGAATTTCAGTGGGACGTGTCCCAGGACTTTCCAGCCATCTTTGAGGGCTGAGAACGATGTCGAACATCATCTCCGTCCCGCCGCGATCTATCAGCATTCCACACGAGCGACGAAACCCCGCCCCTGCTGTGGTGGAGGCCCTCAAGTCCAGTATGTCCGAGATCGGGCTCCTTAACCCGATCACGATCCAGAGCAACCGGGCAGCGATGCGCCGCTACCTCGTCGCCGGCCGCAACCGGCTCGAAGCAGCGATACAACTGAAATGGGACACCATCGACTGCATAGAGCTTCCAGACATCGACGAAGTCGAGGACGCCGAGACGGTCGGTAAGCTCGCCGAGATCGCGGAGAACCTGCACCGACGCGAGATCGACGCGGTCGAGCGCGGCGAGTTGATCGCTGCGTGGGATCGGCTGCGGTCGGATCGGCGGGAGGTTTCTGCCCAACTTGGGCAGAAACCTCAGGGGGGGCGACCGTCCGGCGGCGTCAGCAAGGCCGCCCGCGACCTCGGCATGACCCGGCAGGCCGTTGATCGCGCGCTCAAGGTCGCGGCGCTCTCGCCCGAGGCCAAGGCGAAGGCCCGCTCGGCCGGCCTCGCGAACAACCAGACGGCCTTGCTCAAGGCGGCGAAGCACAAGGAGCCCGCGGCCCAGGTCGCGGCCCTCGACCAGCACGCGGCGAAACATGAGCCGCGCCCCACCGAGAAGCCGGACCCGCTCCATCACATTAAGTCCGCGTGGCGCGTCCTCACGAAGCGCGAGCGGGACGCTTTCATCAAGTGGCTTCGTGAAGCCGGCGATCTTTAACGAACGGAGAACTTAATGGCCGGTGATCTCAATCGCGCAACCCTGATCGGTCGCCTCGGCGCTGATCCAGAGGTTTCGCACACAAGCGGCGGCACCACCGTCGTGAAAATGCGTATCGCCACGTCGGAGACGTGGCGGGACAAGTCCAGCGGCGAGCGCAAAGAGCGCACGCAATGGCACAGCGTCGTCATCTGGAACGAGGGCATCGGCAAGGTCGCGCAACAGTACCTTTCCAAAGGCTCGAAGGTGATGGTCGAGGGGCAGATCGAAACCCGCAAATGGCAGGACCGAGACGGCCAGGATCGCTACTCGACCGAGATCGTGCTGCGGTCCTTTGGCGCGCAACTGATCCTCCTCGGCAGCAAGGGTGACGGCAACAGCGGTGGCGGATCGCCCGATCAACAATCCTCGTTGTCGTCAGGTTCGGCGCCCCGACGTCAGAACCGTGAGAGCTTTGACGACGAGATACCCTTCGCACCGGAGTGGCGCTGATGCGCGGCGAGGTCTGCAAGGCGCGCACCGGCTCGGATAGCCCGTGGGTCAAGGGCCGGCTCGCCAAGGACAAAAAAGAAACGGAGAACATTTGATGCCAGACAAGATCATCATCCGCTGCATCGACTTCGAGACGACCGGCGAAAACACCGAGGAGGAGAAGCACGCGGTCTGCGAGGTCGGTTGGTGCGACGTGACCTATCACACGCGCGAGCACATCGACGTTGGCGAGCCGATGGCTATCGTGACCAACCCGCTGCGCCCGATCCCGCCGGTTGCGCGCGCCGTCCACCACATCACCGACGCCGAGCTTGTCGATGCACCGCCCGCGACGGCGGTATTCGTCAAGCACCTGACCGTTGGTCCGCCGAACTACTTTTGCGCTCACAACGCCGACTTTGAGCGGTCGTTCTTCGGCGGCGGCGACGTGCCGTGGGTCTGCACCTACAAGGTCGCGCTGCGGTTCTGGCCGGACGAGCAGAGCCACGGCTTGCAGGTCTTGCGCTATGCGCTCGATCTTCCCGCCGCGCCAGAGAAAGCAGGGCCGGCGCATCGCGCTGGACCTGACGCCTATCTTGGCGCGCTCCTGATGGAGCGCATCCTACGGGAAGGCAAGGCGTCACTGGACGACATGGTGCGGTGGTCGAAGGGACCGGCGCTCCTGCCGCGCATCAAGTTCGGCAAGCACAAAGGCAAGCGATGGGAGGACGCCCCGACCGACTATCTGGAGTGGATCGTCAATAAGTCGGACCTGGATCGCGACATCAAGGCGAACGCGAAGCACCACCTCAAGAAGCGCGCCGCCGAGCATCAAGGGGCGGCCTGATGCAGTGGTCACCGCAACAGGACGACGCGCTTCGGCGCGTCGCGGCCTGGATCAATGATCGCAGCGCGCCGCAGGTCTTTCGTCTGTTCGGCTTCGCCGGCACCGGCAAGACGACGCTGGCGAAGCACATCGCGGCCGGCGTCAAAGGGCCGGTTGTGTTCGGGGCATTTACCGGGAAGGCCGCGCTCGTCTTGCGCGGCAAGGGCTGCGCCGACGCCAAGACGATCCACTCGCTGATCTATCGGCTCGACGAGGAGAACTACGGCGACCCGACGTTCATCCTCAATCGCGATAGCGAGGTGGCGGGCGCCGATCTGGTCATCATCGACGAGTGTTCGATGGTCGGTGAGGAGCTTGGGCGCGACCTGCTGTCGTTCGGGACAAAGGTGCTTGTCCTTGGCGACCCGGCGCAGCTTCCGCCGGTCAACGGCGAGGGCTTCTTCACGAACCAGCGCCCCGACTTCATGCTGACCGAAATTCATCGGCAAGCCCGCGACAACCCGATCATCGCCATGTCGCAGGTCGTTCGCGAAGGCGGACGTCTGGACGTCGGTGACTACGGGAGCAGTCGCGTCATCCGGCGAAGCGATGTCCAGACCGACGAGGTCTTGGCCGCCGATACGATCCTGGTCGGCAAGAACGCCACACGACGCGCCTATAACCGGCGGGTCCGCAAGCTGCTCGGCCGCGAGTTCGCTCTTGTCCCCGAGCCGGGCGACAAGCTGGTCTGTCTCAAGAACAAGCGGACCAAGGGTCTGCTCAACGGCGGCATCTGGGCGGCCCGAGACGTCAAGACGTCAAGCGGCGGCAAGCGCAACCTGCGCGACGCGCTCGTGTTCCGCATGGAGATCGTACCTCAAGACCCAGGCGAGGATCAGCGTGTCGTGAAGGCGCTCGTCGCCCGCGCCTTCTTTGAAGGCGCCGAGCGCGACATGCCCTGGAAGGAGCGGAAGCGATACGACGAGTTCGACTTTGGCTACGCGCTAACGGTTCACAAGGCCCAGGGCTCGCAATGGCCGAACGTGACCGTGTTCGACGAGAGCGCGATCTTCCAGGAGGATCGAGCGCGGCACCTCTACACCGCGATCACTCGCGCCAGCGAGCGCGTGACCGTCGTTGATCTTGGCGGTGCGTGATGGGGCTGATGTTCCCCAAGCGCCGCACCAAGGCGCCGGCCGCGGATCGCGGCAAGGACGTCGGGCACCTGCGCTTGATCCGCGCGTGCCCTTGCCTTGCCTGCCTCGCCGAGCCAGCCGAGGCAGCGCACGTCCGTTACTCCGACGCGGCGCGCGGCAAGGTCAATCCGGGGATCGGCCGAAAGCCAGAGGACCGCTGGACCGTTCCGCTTTGCCCGCGCTGCCACCGGACCGGGACCGCCGCGCAGCACAGCACCAACGAGCGGGCGTGGTGGGAAGCGCACCGGATCGACCCGCTCGCAGCGGCCATCGCGCTGCATCGCATCTCAACGACGTGCCGCAGCCGCAAGTTGGCCGAGCACATGACCATCGAACTGATGCGCGCCGAGGTCCGGCGGCGCCATAGGAGGATTACGAACCAATGAGACTGTGGATCGTCTCTTACCGCTACATCGACCAAGCCGGCGAGCGGCACGACAACGTCGGGCTCTGGCCGCTGCATCCCGCATCCGTGATGCTGGCGTCGTTCCGTAATGAGTGCGTTCGGATCGACCGCATCTACTCGGTGACGGAAGTCCCCGACGAACACATCGACCCGGACGCCATCATCGACGGCCTCGTCGCGCCCTCCCCTGCCCCAGGAGTTGCTCACCGATGAACGAAGCGATCAAAGCATACCCGTTGACGTGGCCTGACGGCTTCCCGCGCTCGCCACGCCGCAACACCAGCCAGTTCAAGACCACCTTGGCCGGCGCGCTGCGGAATGTGCAGGACAGCCTTCGGCGCTTCGCCACCGACAGCGGACGCAAGCTCGACGGCGTCACGATCTCGTCGAACGTCACGCTCGGCTCGGAGCGGCCGGACGATCCTGCGGTCGCGGTCTGGTTTACCTGGGACGGCTTGCAAGTCTGCATCGCCGTTGATCGGTATCAGGCCGTGCAAGACAACCTCCAAGCGATCCACCACATCCTCGAAGCGCGTCGGACGGAACTTCGGCACGGAACTCTCGCGCTGGTCCGCGCCACGTTCCGCGGGTTCCAGGCGTTGCCGCCACCGCCGGGCAAAAAGTCGTGGCGGCAGGTTCTCGGCTTCGCCGCCGACAGCGCGCCGGGGAAAGACCAAATCGCGAGCGCATATCGCAGCCTCGCCTCGCGGTTGCACCCAGACGCCAGCGGCGGCTCCCACGAAGCGATGTCGGAATTAAACGCCGCGCGCGACGCGGCGTTGAAAGAGGTTGGCTGATGGAGAACCGTTGCGCCGCAGCACAAAAACGTGTGGCCGGAATGGGTGTCCTGACACCATCGCAGAGGTGCCACGACTACAATTCAGGCGTTCATGAAAACCGTGAACGGCAACCAAAAGGGGGCATTTTTGCTATGTTGAGTAGTGCCATCGAGCCGCCACAAGCGGCCGAGGATTGTCAGGATTTTGAAGCTCTACGCGGGCCACAAGACTGCTACAGGTTGTGGTCATCACATTGGTGGTCGAGCGACCGGGATCGCCACGTCTTGCTGATCGGCCTCTATCCCGAGGTGCCGCTCAAGGCGCCGACGAGCAGCGAGCGGCGGCTGGCCGAGCGGCTCGGTTGCACCGGGATCATCAAGGTGAATGTCTGCGATCTGCGGGCGGCCGACCTCGACGCAATCCGTGATGCCGGCATCGTGGCGTGCAGCGGGTTGAACCGATCATCCATCGTCGAGCTTGCCGGGGACGCTGCCGCGGTCGTCGTCTGTTGGGACGCAGTCCCCGAACCATTGAGCGGCTTCGTGGAACGGGTGCTCAGCGATCTGCGTGCCGTTGGCATCAAACCGATTTACCCGCTGCATGGGTAACGCCACGCAACTCGCCGGCATCGTTAGCTTTGGAGCATTCTATGACTACCCGCGTTCCGTGTTGCGTTCCCGGTTGCGGCCGAACCTTCTCGGCTGACGTTGCCGGCGATTGCGACGAGTTGATGTGTCGCCGCCACTGGCGGATGGCCGACACCCTTCTCCGGGATCGGCACAAGAGGATTAGAAAACGTATCCGCAAGCTGATCCGGCTTGCCAGCCACAAGGCGATCCGCGCCAAAGGAGACGACAGGATCGACCGAGTGTGGCAACGCCTGCGGCGCGCCGAACAAGCCGCGTGGCAATCCATCAAAGAGGACGTGACGATCAAGGCCGCGCTCGACGCCGAGGCGGCGCCAAAGCGCCGCCCGCGGCATGACATGGAGCCGAGCCTTGGCTGACGATTTCGATAGTTCGCGGGAAGCGATGCGGCGTGCCCAGGCACGCATGACCACGCTCGGCCAGAAGATTTGCGACGAGTGGATGGAGCGGCTCGAACGCCGCGCCGCTGTTGCGTTGAAGTTCTATAGAGCCGACGAGTTGTCGTGGGCTTATCACCCAGGCGAGCCAGAACCGCGGCTTGTCGTTACGCCGAGGCCGCGCCGTGACTGATAGGACCGCGGACGTGAAGGAGATCGAGCGCGCCGTCGTGCTGATGGCTTACGTCGTCGTGACGCACGGCCCGGCATATAGCCCGGTCCTCGAATATCTTGAGCAGGAGTTGGCCGCGGCTCGGGATCGCAACCCTGTGGCGCGCGCACAACGGCTTCTCGAAAACTACACCTTGGACGGCGGCCGAAACGCGATGCGCTTGAGCCACCGCACCTTCTGATCCAGCGTCGGGCCGGCACCGTATTTCGGCCGCTGGAACTTGTGCCCCATCAGCGCCGCGATCAGCTTGTCCGGAGCCTCTACCGCGGACAAGCGATCCTCGAACGTATGGCGCAGCGAGTACATCGAGTGCTGCGGCGTCGGTAAGAGCTTCCTCGTTTCGAGAACCTTGTTCACCAGATTGGACAAGGATGTGGACTTGTCCCGGTATCGCGGGAAGCCATCCGGTTGCATCTGCATCGCGTCGAGCGCCACCCCGACGAGCGGGATGTCGCGCTGCGACTGTAGCGTCTTCATGCGCCGGCCGTCTGGTCGGACCTGCACATGCGGAATGTCGCCATCGAGGATAATCGTCTCGGCCGTCAGGTTGACCGCCTCGGACGGCCGCATCCCAGTTTCGACCATCAGGAAGATCACGCGGCGCGCTTCCGGGTTAAGCGTGTCGAGTGCGCCGGGCGCCAGGAGACTACGCTGCACAAAGTCCGGAGGGAACGGCGGGCGCGAGTGATCTACCTTCCCCGCGATCCGCAGCCGCGAAAATACCGGCTCAAGGTTGAGCCGGCGCGCCTCGTTTACGACGCGCCACATCGAACTCATCACGGCAATCTTCTTGTTCGCTGACGAGATCGCAATACCTTCCTTGGTGACACGGTTCTGCCAGAACTCGCGAAGATCGAGCGCGTTGTCGCGGGTGATCTGGTCAAGGTTCTTGTCGCCCATAGCCTTGATCGCGCACTGGACCGCGGAGGTGATGAAGTTGTGGCGCTGACGTTTTTGGTCTGGCGACATATCGGACATTGCCGCCCGCATCTGCGTCTCATACTCGGCAACCAGATCAGATAGCCGCAGTCGCGGCCGCTCGACGCCGCCGAGCAGCGCCTCGACGGTCTGGCGATCTTCCAGCGCCCCCTTTTCCTCTAGCGCCCGGAGCCGAGCCAGCACCTCGGCGAGCCCTCGGCTCGGGAGATCTTGCGCCAGGACATAGTCGAACCCGAGCGAGCGCGCCCTAGCGCGCGCCGCGTCGTAGCGGCTCCGCGCCTCGGCGCTGCCGCCATTGGACAGGCCGTTCCAATAGGCTTCGAGGTTGCGGTTAAGCTCGTCCACGACGAGTATGGCGCGGGCGCTGCGCGGATCGTCGGCGACCCGGATATTGGTGCTGATACGGACCAGCTTGCGTCGGTCGAGGTGTTCAAATCGCTTCGGGACGCGCCGGATCAAATACCAGACGCCGTCCCGCTTTATCGGGCGGACAGGCTTCATGAATTGAGTGATCGTTATCCAGTTGTATCGCGGAAGCGATACTAGCCTACCGCTCGTGTGAAAATACAACGGTTTTTTTGTCGCTAGTTCAAAAGCTTAACCGATAAGATTGCGAAGGCCGCAATGGCTCTCGAACCGGACCCCGCGCAGCACGACCATTTCGTCGTAACCCTCGATCTCGTCGAAGGATTTCTGCAATACCTGCTCGGGATCCTGAGTATAGCCGACGAAGGCCTCCTCCAGCGCGCGGGTCACCCGCGCAGGGGTTTCGACCAAGCCCTGGCGATCCGGATCGTCGCCCGTCCATCGAAGGATCGTTCGCACCGCCGCCTCGACCTCCGCCCGGTCGGGCCGGCCGGAATGGGCATGCAGCGACCTGACAGGCTCGAGCGCGCGCACGTTAGAACTCATGGCAATCCTCTCCTTCGTCCGGCATCCGGGGATGATGACGGTCGTTAGATGGATTGCGGGACAAAAGGTTCCCGCTGCCGGATGAGCGGATTTCAAACCGCCGAGCGCCCGGCACGCCGCCCGATCGGCGGCAGCCACCCTAAAAAGAGAGCCTTAGTTTTTGACTTCGCGCGTGCGGCGCGCGAAACGGGCGGCAAGGGCAGCGGACCACGCCCGCCGCTTCAGCCGCATCCCCTCGATCGCCATGAGCGCGGCCGGTGTGACGATCAACGTCAGGATCGTCGCAAAGCCAAGGCCGAACACGATGGCGGTGGACAGGCTGATCCACCACTGCGTCGCCGGCGCGCCGACGGACACCTCGCGACTGAGGAACTCGATGTTCACGCCGAACGCAATCGGCAGCACGCCGAGGATCGCCGTCACCGCCGTCAGCACCACGGGCCGAGCGCGCTCACGGCACGTCTCCACGATGGCGTCGTAGGCGTTCATGCCCTCATGCCGAAGCCGATCATAAGTATCTATGAGCACGATGTTGTTGTTGACGATGACACCGGCGTTGGCGATCACGCCGATGCCGGTCATGACCACGCCGAACGGCTGCCCCATGATGAGCAGGCCGAGCAGCACGCCGATGGTCGAGAGCACGACGGCGGACAGCACCAGCGCCACCGATGTCAGCCGATTGAACTGCGCCAGCAGGATCGCGAAGATGAGGAAGATCGCGGTGCCGAACGCCTTCATCAGGAAGGCCGACGCCTTGGCGCGCTCCTCGTCTTCACCCTTTAATTTCCATGTCACGCCGTTGCCGAGATCGGTCTTCGCCAACTCCTGCGCGATTTCTTCCTGCAGCGTCGCGGTTTGCACGCCCTGCGCCACGTTCGCCGAGACGGTCATGACGCGATTGCCCGCTACGCGATTGATGTAGCCGACACGTTGAGCCGGAACGCGCTCGACGAAGTTGCCGATCGGCACCGCACCGGACGGCGTCTGCACGCGCAATTCGTCGATCTGGTCGAGGCTGCGCCGGCCCTCGGGAAAACGCACCAGGATATCGACGGCCTTATCGCTGCTGGCGGGGCGGTATTCGGTCACCTTCACGCCATTGGTAACAAGCTGAACGGCTGTCCCGACCGTCGCCGGGTTGGCGCCGAATTTCGCGGCCTCGGCCTGGTTGACCTCGATCTTCCAATCGATGCCGGGCAGCGGCAGGCCATCGTCGAGATCGCGAATGTCGCTGCGTTGCGCCAGCATCGCCGCGACCTTCTTGGCCGCCGCAGGCAGCATGTCGGGATCGAGCGCACCAAGTTGCACCTGAATCGGTTTTCCGGTCGGCGGACCGGCGCGCGGCGCGGTCACCTCCACCAGGATGCCGGGAATGTCCGCCGTCGCCTCGCGGATGCCGTCCATGATCTCGTGCGCCGGCGGGCGCGCGCGCCAGTCGGAGAATTCAAACTGAATGACGCCGATGGTGTCTTCGCTGATCTCGCTCGAACCACGCGGCTGCTCGCCGACGCGGGTGTAGACCGTCTGCAATCCCTTGGCTTGCAGGACGTGCTGCTCGACATCGGCGAGGAGACGATTCTTTTCATCGAGCGAGAGATTGCCGCGCGCGTGGACAATCACCTGACCATAGTCGGGCTCCACCGCCGGGAAGAATTCGACGCCACGACCGAACTTGCCGTAACCAACTTGCACCGCGATGAGAAGCCCCGCCGCGATGGCGAGCGTCGCGCCGGGCCGGCGCAACGCAAGCCGCACCGTGCGCATATAAAGGCCGTTCTCACGCGAGCGATCGTCATGCGGATGGGTGGCTGCCTTGCCGAGCAACGCGCCGAGCGTCGGTGTGAAGAACAGTGCGACGGCAAGCGAGGCGGAGAGTGTGGCAATCAGCGTGATCGGCAGATATTTCATGAACTCGCCGACCACGCCGGGCCAGAACAGCAGTGGCGAGAACGCGGCCACGCGGGTTGCGGTTGCGGCGATCACCGGCCCCGACATCCGTTTGGCGGCCTGCGCATAGGCCTCCTTCGGCGGCACGCCTTCGCCCATCCGCCGTTCGGCGAACTCCGAAACGATGATGGCGTCATCGACCAGCATGCCGACCGCAAGGATCAGCGAGAACAGCACCACGATGTTGACGGTGAGCCCGCCCAATTGCAGGCCGAGGACGCCGGCAAGGAACGAGGCCGGGATCGCGATGCCGATGAACAGCGACGCACGGAATCCGAGCGCGAACAGGATGATGATCGCGACCAGCAGAACGCCGGTCGCCACCGAGTTCTGCAAGTCGGCCAGCATCTGCCGGATCACCTTCGACTTGTCCTGCGTGAACGTGACCTGAAGCGCGTCCGGCCACGTCTTGCGCAGTGCCTCGATGGTCTTCTTCACGCCATCGACGGTTTCGATCAGGTTGGCGCCGGTGCGCTTCGACACCTCGATGGTCATCGCCGGCTGGCCGTTGACGCGCGTCACCGAGGTTGCGTCCTTGAACGTCGGCTTGATGCGAACCACATCGCCGATGGTGACCGCCGCGCCGCTCGATGCGGCAAGCGGAATCTTCAGCACGTCCTGCGGCCGCTCGATCAGGCTCGGCACCTTCACGGCGAAACGTCCGGTGGAGCCTTCCAACGCGCCGGCGGCGACGAGACTGTTGGAGGCATTGAAGCCCGCGATCAATTGATCGAGCGACACGCCGTAGCTTTTCATCAGCATCGGCTCGGCGATGATCTCCACCGCTTCGTCGCGGGCGCCGCGCAGTTCCGCCGACAGGACGCCAGGAACCTGCTCCACCGCGTTCTTGGCGTTGCGGGCGATCTGCAGCATGGTGCGCTCGGGAACCTGCCCGGATAGCGCCACGACCAGCACCGGGTAGAGCGACAGGTTGACCTCCTGCACGCTCGGCTCGTCGGCATCCTTGGGCAGATCGCGCTTGGCCTGGTCCACCTTGGCGCGCACGTCGGCGAGCGCGGCCTTCGAATCGAACCCGGCCTCGAATTCGAGCAGCACGTAGCCGCCGCCCTCATAGGCGGTGGAGCGCATCTCCTTGACGTTGCCGACCGACTTGAGCTGCGTCTCGACCGGCCGCAGCAGAAGCCGCTCGGAATCCTCCGGGCTGATGCCGCGCTGGGTGAGCTGGACGTAGACGATCGGGATGCGGACGTCCGGCTCCGCCTCCTTGGGGATCGTCTCATAGGCCACGAGCCCCGCCGTGAGCAGGAACAGGAGCGTGACGATGGTCAGCCGCGCGTGGCTGATGGCGTAGTCGATCAACCGGGCCATGACGGCAATCCGTGACTATGAATCCGTGGTTCGCACCGCCCGCTCAGCGGCTGGCGGCAAGCTCAGTCGCAGGCACCGCGCTGACGCGATTGCCCTCCCGCACGAAGTCCTGGCCCTGAACGATGACGCGCGCGCCATCGGCCACACCGGCAAGCCACATGAAGCTCTGATCGTCCTCGACGATCGTCGTCGGGGCAAAGCCGACCTTGCCCTCGCCGTCCACGGTGCGCACGCCGAGGTCGCCCGCGGACGAAAAGATCAGCGCCGAGCGCGGCACCCGCGTCGCCGGCGTCGGCGCAAGCGGAATCGTCACCTCCGCCGTGATGCCGTCCGGGATCGCCCCATCGGCGTTCGGCATCTCGACCTCGACGCGATAGGTGCGCGTGGCCGCGAGCGCGGACTTGGAGACGTAGCGGACCCGCCCCTGCTTGGTCTGCCCGGACACCAGCCGGACCTCGGCGGTGTCGCCGACGCGAATGCTGCCGACCTTGCGCTCCGAAACCTCGACAACCGCCAGCATCGGATCGAGCCCGACGATATCGGCGACCGATGTGCCGGTGAAGGAAAACGCCGACGTTCCCACCTCGGAGACATTGGTGACGACGCCATCCCACGGCGCGCGGATGACACCGCGCTCAAGCTCGGCCTCCGCGCTCGCCAGCGCCGCCTCCGCGGCCTTGAACTGCGCCTCCAGCGTATTCAGTTCGAGCCGGGGAATGGCGTTGATCTGAACCAGACGGCGCTTGGCTTCCAACTCGATCCTGCGCTGCTCGACCAGAGCCCTCGCCTGTGCAACCTGGGCCTCGCGAGCATCGTCCGATAGAATGGCGACGATATCGCCCTTCTTGACGTGCGAGCCGCGGTGAACGCGCACCTCGGTCACAACGCCGCCGGTTCGGGCATAGGTCGACACCTTGCGGTCCGCTTCGGTGCGACCCGACAGCACGAGCTTCTGACTGTGCATGCTGACGTTGGTGTCAATCACGGCCACGCGAAACGGCTTTTGCGCTTCGGATTCCCCGACGCGGGGCGCGGCATCGCTCGATCCGTGCTCGCGCGGCAGAATGTAGCCCGACGCAATCCAAAGCGCCGCGGCCGCAACCAGCCCGGCGGCGGTGAGATGGCGCGCTTTCATGACGTCTTCTCCTGCGCCGTGCCCTCAGCACGGCTGCGCAACATGTGCCTCGTAATGTCCATGAACACCGGAATGAGAGCGTCGGCCTTGAAGTGAGGATCGAGCGCGCGCCGCCACCAGACGCCGTCGGCGATGATGATCAGCATGTCCACCGCGCCTTCGATGTCGGCGTCCTTGGCGATGTCGCCGCGCTCGGCGGCGGCTCGGAACAGGTCCACAAGCCACTTGCGGATGTCGGCGTCGAAGGCGGCCGAGATGCGCGCGATCTCAGGATCGCGACGCGCCTCCGACATCACCTCGGTGCACAGCTTCACCTGCTCGATCGAGCGCTCGGTGAAGTGATGGTGCGCCATGCCTTCCAGCAAGGGGAACAAGCCGTGGGACAGGTCCGCCTGGGCGAACTCCTGCGCCACCTCGGCGCGATCACGCTCGGCGATGCCCGCGATGATCGCCTCTTTCGACGGGAAATAACGATAGAGGTTGCCGGGGCTCATGCCGGCCTCGAGGCAAATCTCATGCATCGAGGTCTTGTGGAAGCCCGAGCGCACGAAACAGCGCTGCGCGGCGGCGAGAATCTCGTCGCGGCGGTCGGATTGCCTTTGGGCGTTGGCCGGCGTCATCAGAATTACTGCAATGCAAAATTTGAGAGCGAACGTTCGTTCTCACATTAAATAGGCGATTTTCGGGCTTTCCGTCAACGGTAAATGACGACGAAAATCTGGTAATATTGCACCGCAAAAGAGAACGGAGCCGGCGCGGATGCGCGACATGGCCCTGACCCCTGACCTCTTGTTTTTCGCCGGCTGCCTTCGATCCACGCAGGAATCCAAGCCCTTGGGGCGTTTCACGATTTGGCGAAAACGCGACGCGAGGCCATTGCCGGGCGCAGCCGCTTCGCTCGCCTATGCACCCCGGCGAACCTGCCCAAAGAAGGTGGATGCGCGGATCGAGGCCGTGCATGACGACGGGGGATTCCCTTAAGAGCAAAAAGATTCTGGCAGTAGCCGGCAAGACGACAGACGCATCCGCGATGCGCGCCGACGGACACCTATGACGGCGTGCCCGGCAACCGACTCCCGCCGCCTCAATCAACAGCGCCGCCGGCTATGGCAGGCGCTTGATCATGCGATGAAGGAACACATTGAAACGCTGCCATGCCGCGGGGTTGCTCTGGCGCACCGCCGCGCAAGCCCGTCCGGCAAGGCGGCACGCGGCCTCGGCTTCTCCGGCCGCCACCAGCGTTTCCAGGCTTGCCAGCAGAACCTCCGTCAGACGCATCGATTCATCCGCGCGCCGCTCCGGCGCGGGAGCGTTCGCGCTCACCACCCTGCCCCGGACGAAATGCCCAGATGCTCCTTGGCCTTCTCGCTCATCATGTCCGGCGTCCACGGCGGCTCGTAGGTCAACGCGACATCGACGAATTCCACCTCGGGCACGTTCTCGGCGGCCTCGAGCGCACCGTCCTTCAGATAGCCGGTCGCCGGGCAACCGCGGGTGGTCGTCGTCATGACGATATGAGCCACGCCGCCGTCCTCGACCGCGATGTCATAGACCAGGCCGAGATCGACGATATTGTAGCCGAGCTCCGGGTCGATCACGAGACGCAGCGCATCCTTGATCCGCCCTGCGAGATCGGCGGGCGCGACGGCCGTATCGCTCATGCGGCCGCTCCCTTTTTGCTGCCGACGCGAACCAGAACCTTGTAGGTCTTGCCGTCCGGCTCGAACGCGCCGCGCCAGCTATGGCCGCGTTTGGCCAGTTCGGGGAACAGGAAGATCGGCTCGCGGCACAGCAGCGCCGACAGCACCTGACCAGCCGCGAGTTTTTCCGTGGCGGCGAGAATGCGGACCATCGGCTCCGGCGGATCAAGCTCGCGGTTGTCCATCCGTTCGACCGGATCGGGCCACACACTATTGTCATCCGCAGCCGCGCCGACCGTGGCGGCGTTGGTGGGCGGCGCGCCGGTCGGCGAAAACAGCACCTCCCATTCGCCGCCGGTCAGTTCCTTGGCCTCGTACGTGAATCCCTTCGACCCGAGCACATGAAACAACGGTGTCGGCTTGAACGTCGCGAACAACCGCAAACCCTGCCCCGGCTTCAAGCCGCTCACGGCCTCCAGGATCTTCTCGAACGGCTCACCGCCCGCGCGCAGGATCGGCCGCACGTCGAGGTCTACGAATGTCGTTGCCATGATGGCCTCCATATCTTGGTCATGCCTTGATCGTGTTGCATCGCGTCACGCGTGCTGAGCCCGCGTCGCCAGAAGCCTTGGCTGGCGGACACCGTGCGGCAAGCGCATCGTCGGATTGACGTCGGCAAGCCTTCGCGTCTGCACAAGCTGAGCGACGATGCAGAAGGTCGCGACGACCATCGCTCCCGCCGCAACGCGGAACACCAGCGGATTTTCAGCGAGGAGTGACGCCGTCGCGACCCAGACCGCGAGGAAATAAAGGTAGAACCACTTGATCGCACGGCGCTCCACGACCAGGTCCTGCACGCGCGGCGTGGCTATCTTGCCCAGCACGGGTCCGTAGCATTCGAGCCAGGTGAGGAACGCCACGATCTTGTAGAGCTTGGCGAGCCCGAGCCCCGACAGCCAGCCGAAGCCGACGAAGAAAACGGCCGCGCCGGCGTAACGGCCGAGCGTGCCCGAACCCAGCAGAACCGCGATCAGGATCACGGCAGCAACCAGATTGATAAGGGCCAGAGCCGCCATCCGGCTGTTCAACTCGATCACACGACGCTTGCGCGCGCGATAGAGATGCAGGATGTCGCTGCCGTAAAACGCGAGGGCCACGGTGCCGAGAAGGGCGGCAAGACCAAGCATCGTTGCAAGACCGCCGATCCAGCAGATCGCCGCCACGCCGCCGACGATTGCCACCGCCAACGCTGCAACACCGGTATAGAACGCCGCCCGCGTCGTGCCGCCGCCAAGCTCGGGCGCCAGCATGAACATGGCAAGAAGACGGTAGCTGACCCCGATGGCCGTAAACGTCAGCCATCCGCCGAGCCCGGCGACGATATGGATCGGCACGCCGGACACCGTCAAATCAAGCAGAGGCTGGCGATCGGTGATGCCGCTCAGCGCCAAGGTAAACACGATACCCAGCGCGACTGTCACCGCGAGGCAGCAAAGTCCGACCACCACAAAGCGCGCAGGCAGCGGCAGCGGGCGCGCGGCAAAGAGCGTGCGGCCGAGATTCCACAACACCAGCGTAAAGCCGATCCCGAGCAAGATGCCGGCGACCGGCAGGCATGGAAGGTCGTGAACGACATAGCCGCCGAGTTGCAGAAAGCCCACGATCAGCGCGATCAGACCCAACAACAGAATGCCGAGCGTCGGCAGCGGCAACCCGTTGCTGTGCAGCGAGCGCGCGACCAGAACCGGCACGAATTGAAAGAGTGCGCCGCACATCAGAAGGCTTAGCCAGCCGATGGCGACGATGTGAACGAGGATCAGCGTTTCGGGCGCTTCGATCGGGGCTGCAGGATAACCGTACCCCATCGCCATCATGCATTCCGCCGCGATCAAAGCCAGCAGCGCGGATGCGAAGTAGGACATGGTCCAGCGGGACAGGGCGACGCCCGTCACGGCGAAATTCCTTCAATTCCAGACGTGCCCCTCGGGCGGCCATTGGGGGCGTTGGGCGGCACTAGACCCAACGCCCCCTTGGGGCCTGCGCCCTACGCTGCTTTCAGCAGCTTACCGATTTCGACCCGCCACACGACCGGGCCCTTCTCAAGGTACTTCCAGGAGAACTCGTTCGGGTGCTCCGCTTCGATCTGATAGTAAAGCGGCTTCGGGTCGTGGTCGTTGACCAGAACGAACGAGGCTCCCGGCGCGAGCGAGTCGATCAGTTGGAAAATTTTCGCGTGTCGTTGCGCCGGAATGAGACTGCGAACATCAACCTCATTGGCCGCCGCTGTTGCGGTTGCTTGAACCATCGTCGTTCCTATGGCCGCGAACGAAACATCGTGGGCAAGGATCGCGGCCATCGTCCTCAACCCATCGCACGCTGCATACAAACGCAGAGGCGATGCAGCGTGGTTGAAGTCTTGTCCATATAATATGCATTGTCAATACATCTTTTAGCGACGACCGCATTCGGACAGCGACAAAGTCACGGGTTGCAAAAGATACGCGGTGCGCGCATCTTTGCGTCGATTTCGGGCAACGCCGTTCGACGCCCGCAAACCGACGGAGCGCTTTGGTGCGACTGACAAATTTCTCGGATTACGCATTACGCATCCTGATGTATGCCGCCGTCCAGAGCGACCGCTTGATCACCATCGAAGAAACGGCCGAGGTTTATGGCATTTCGCGCGCCCACTTGATGAAGGTGGCCAATCAATTGACCCGCGCCGGTTATCTCAAGGCGGTGCGCGGACGATCGGGCGGGCTCGCGCTCGCCAAGCGCCCGAACCGGATCAAGCTCGGCGAGGTTCTGCGCGCGACGGAGCCGGACTTCACCCTGGTCGAGTGCTTCGCGCCGGAGGGCAACTGCCTGATCTCGCCGCGTTGCCGCTTGCGCGGAGTCCTCCAGGAGGCGCTCTCCGCCTTCACCGGCACGCTTGATCGCTACACACTCGCCGACCTCATCCTCAGTCCGGCCGACTTCGGGATTCAGCCCGCAGCCTGATCGAATTCTTAAGAGAAGATCGAGAGAGCGGCGAGCGGGAAGCGTCCATGCAGGGTATCGCGCCGGGATATGAGAGCCATGACGATATCGGCATCACCATGCCGATCGTCCGCAATGTCATTGTCGCCTTCTATGCCAAGGTGCGGCGCGACCCGGTGCTCGGTCCGGTGTTCGAGAACATCGTCGGCGACCATTGGGACACGCACATCGAAAAGGTGTGCTCGTTCTGGTTTTACGTCACGCGCCTGGATCGAAGCTACAACGCGCGCGACTTCATGCCCGCACACATCAAGCACCTGACGATCCAGGCCGCGCTGCTGCCGACATGGCTGCGCCTTTTCCGGCAGACGGCGAAGGAACTGTGCACGACGGAAATCGCCGAGGCCCTGATCGACATCGCCGAGCGGATGGCGGTTTCGATTGAAATGAGCCTCACCCGCCGCGACAACGGCGAGGACACCACGCCCGGCCGCGCGTTGCAGCGGCAACGCTCGCTCTGAGAGGAAGCCCCCTTCAGCTCGAAGGCGCGGTGACCTTTCCGCCCCACACCCGATCCGCTTCGGCCGCCGCCAGCATGACGTGATAGAGCGTGCTTGCCGGCATGAACGAAACCAGCGGCGCACCGTCGGCGTCGATGTGGTCGATCCAGCCGCCGCCGACCGGGCGGCCGAGGAACGTCGCCATCGTTCGCTCGATGAGGCGCGCTGCACGCTCCGCCGCATGCATGTCGCCCGCCTCGAATGCCGCGGCGTCGGCCTTGATCGCTTCGGTGTGCGGCCAGCATCGGCGCGAGGCCTTGTGAACCGCTCCGTCGTCGAGCAATTCATCGACGATCAGCCCCCTATCATCGAAGCCGTGGCGATCGGCATAAGAATAAAGCGTCGCGATCAGCTCATCCTGGTTTTGTCCGGAAAGCCGGGCATAGCGCGCCAGTAGCCAGCACCACTCGTAATGATGGCCCGGCTCGCAAATCCGGCCGCGCGCGCCGGATTGCGGCTGCCACAGGTCGTCGAAATACTCCGCAAGGATGCCGGTCGCGGGCCGCAAGAACCGCGTTGCCATCAGATCGCGCAGTTGTGCGGCGCGCGCCAGAAACGGCCCCTCGCCGTCCGCCTCGTGCCACGCGATCATCGCCTCGAACAGATGCATGTGCGGATTCTGTCGCATCCCGCCGGGCGTGGCCGGGTGTTCGGCATGAAACCCGCCCGAAGGCGACGCGAAATGCTTGTCGAGAACCGCGAGCGTCGCCAGCGCGGCGTCGCGAAACGCCGGACGCGGCTCGAGCCGATAGGCCCACGCCAACCCGAACAGAACGAACGCATGGGTGTAGAGATCGCGCCGGGCATCGTGGATCGTGCCCTCAGCCGCGACCGAGAACACCCATCCCGGCCGCCCGTCCGGCTCGAAATAACGTTCGATCACGTTTTGCGCCGCCGTCAGCGCGGTATCCCGCCCCTGCGGCCACCAGCCAAGCAACGCGGCGTGCGCGAACACATAGATCTGCCGGGCCTGCACCATCGCGCGGCGCGGCACATCGGGCAGCGGCACGCCGGAGAAGTCCACCCGTTCCACGAAGCTGCCGCGCGCGGCGTCGAAGCCGGCCGTTCCCCAGAACGGCAGCGCCTCGGTCACGATCCACGCGCGAAGCTTTTCGACCGAAGGCTGAATCGGAGGCTGGATCAAAGGTCACGCTTTCCCGCCGGCGCGTTGGGTGCGCCGCGACGACAAATGGAACCTTAGCAGATTCCCGCCGGAGAGCACGCAGTGTCACGCGCCGAGCACGACCTGGACGATCTCAGGCGGCACACCGATTCGCACCGGCAGCTTGCTGCACCCGAGCCCGCCGGACACGACCATGTGGCGGCCGCCTTCGACGAAGTGGCCGTAGACATAGCGTCCCGAGTGGCAGGCGTCGATCCAGCACGGCGATACGCCCGGCAACCGCACTTGTCCGCCGTGCGTATGACCGGCAAGCGTCAACGCCACGCAATCCGGCACGCGGGGGAAGACCTCGGGCTCATGCGCAAGCAGGATCGCCGGTTCATCACCGTGGATCTGTTCCAGCGTCCCCGGCAAATCGTCGGTGCCGCGATAGCGGCCGTGGCCGAGACGGAACGACAGTTGGTCCCCGAGTCCCGCAAGCCAGATGCGGCCACCGGCGAAGCGGAGCGGCACGGCCTTATTCTCCAGGAGCGGGATGCGCACGCCCGAGAGCGCCCGGCGGATGCCGGAGATACCGTTCCACCAATCGTGATTGCCGAGGATCGCGAACACGCCAAGCGGTGCGCGCAGCCGCGCAAGCTCGGCCGCCCAGGCGGCAGACGATACAACTTCGGTGACGAACGGATGCGAGGCCCCATAGTCGCCGAGAATCACGACGAGATCGCCGTCGAGACTATTGGCCCGATCGACCACTTGGCGAACGCGCGCGATCCCCATGTTCGGGCCGCCGGCATGCAGGTCCGCAAGCACCGTGATGCCCAACCGCTGCCCCGCCGGCCAGCGTGGCGGACGGAGCGCATAGCGTGTCACCACAAGCTCGTAGGCGGCCTCCGCCCCAGCCCACGCGGCCGTTCCCGACAACATCAGGCCCGAGGCGCCCGACACCACCAGGCCCGCGCGAAGCACGCCACGCCGTGTGATCCCGGAGCGAATGGCCGGCGAAGGCAACGGGCCGGCTTCTGACATGAGCACTCGCCTATTGCGCGGCAACGCGCGACGCGATCGCCTCGCGGCCGTCTTCACTCAGAAGCCGGTCGAAATAGTCGATGGTGCGCCGCAAGCCGTCGTCCAGGCCCACCGTCGGACGCCAGCCAAGCAACTCCTCGGCGCTGCTGATATCCGGCCGACGCTGCCGGGGGTCGTCTTGCGGCAATGGCCGATACACAATTTTTGATGACGATCCGGTCATCGCAATGACCTTCTCCGCCAACTCGACGATGGTGAACTCCTGCGGGTTGCCGCAGTTGATCGGCCCGGTCACGCTGTCGTCGGTGTCCATCAAACCGATCATGCCGCGCACCAGATCGTCAACGTAGCAAAACGATCGCGTCTGCCGGCCGTCGCCGTACACCGTGATGTCCTCACCGAACAGCGCCTGGACGATGAAGTTCGATACCACGCGGCCGTCGTTTGGATGCATCAGCGGCCCATAGGTGTTGAAGATGCGCAAAACCTTGATGCGCATGCCGTGCTGGCGCCGATAATCGAAGAACAACGTCTCGGCGCAACGCTTGCCCTCGTCGTAGCACGAGCGCGGCCCGATGGGATTGACGTGCCCCCAATAAGACTCGCGCTGCGGATGAACCTCGGGGTCGCCGTAGACCTCGGATGTCGAGGCTTGCAGAATCTTGGCGCGCAGCCTCTTGGCAAGCCCCAGCATGTTGATGGCGCCATGCACGCTGGTTTTCGTCGTCTGCACCGGATCCCATTGATAGTGGATCGGCGAGGCCGGACAGGCGAGATTGTAAATCTCGTCCACCTCCACGAATAGCGGAAGCGTCACGTCGTGGCGCAACAGATCGAAGCCCGGCCGGCCCATCAGATGCGCGATGTTGCGCTTGGCTCCGGTGAAGAAGTTATCGACGCACAGCACGTCATGACCGGAGTCGAGCAACGCCTCGCAAAGATGCGAGCCGATGAACCCGGCTCCTCCGGTCACCAGAACACGGCGGCCGGCGCGCACAGATGTCGGTGTATGCGGAACCATAGTATGAGTTCGAACGGTCATGGGCGGCCCTTCCTCGGCTGCGTACGGCGGGCAGACGACGATGCTCCCGACTGCCGTGTCGGTCGGGGGTGGTCACGAGAAGTGCTCGGTTTGCGGCAACCCGAGCCGGAGGCGGCCGCGCTCGGCGGTCTTCGCCATCAGCCACGCCGGATTGCGTCCGTTGAACCAAAGCTTGAGCAGCGCGCGCCACAGCCGCCGCTCCGCCGGGCGGCGCGGGCCGAACTTGTCGCAGACCCGCATGTTCTCCGCCAGCGTACGCGCCCGGTTGGTGGCGCTGTTGTTGTGGCCGGTCTGTCGAAAACAGGAGACGGCGCGCGACAGGCGCGCATAAGGCGCGTGGCCGAGCGCGCGTGCGAACATGTCGTAATCGCCGGAATCGCGGAACGCGATGTCGAAGCCGCCAAGCTCCGTGAAAAAATCGCGCGCGATATAGGTGCTCATGTGCATGATCGGATTCCAGCCGAGGCAGACATGCATCCGGCGCGTCATCCACACGGGCGGCGCGGCAAGCCCGCCCATCGACGCGCCGTTCTCGTCGATCCAGCGGATGCCACCGACCACCCAGCGCCGGCCGCTGCGGCGATAGGCGGTCACGACCGCGTCAAGCGCACCCTCGAGCATCAGATCGTCAGCACCGAGAAATCCAAGCAACTCGCCCGACGAATTGAACGAGCCCTTGTTGATGGCGTCGAAAATCCCGCGGTCCTTGCCGGTCAACACCTTTGCCCCGTGCGCCGCCGCGATCTCCAGCGTCGCGTCGGTGCTTCCGCCATCGACGACGACATGCTCGACATCCACGAGGCGGGATGCATTCCTTTTGGTCGATCGCAAGCAATCGTCGAGATAGCGCGCGGCATTCAATGTCGGCGTCACCACGGTCACGATCATGACGGCACCCTCATCGCGGGTTCGGATCCCGCTCCCGGCACATTCGGGCGGCGGTGGCCGGATCGGCTGGCACGCCGCGCCGTCAACACCGTCTCATACACGGCACGCGCGGCCGCCGCGGCATCGCCCCATGTCGCAAGCCGCGCGCCGCGTTGAGCCGCAGCGGCCGCCATTGCGCGCAAACGAGGGCGATCGTCCGCCAGGCGCTCGATCGCGGAGGCCAGTGCGATCGGGTCACCTGGCGGCACGAGCACGCCGCATCCCTCGTCGATCTGGTAGGGAATACCGCCGACGCGGGAGGCGACGATGGGAAGGCCACAGGCCAGTGCTTCGTTCACCACAAGAGGCTGGGTATCGGCCAATGTCGGAAACACGAAAAGGTCGGCGTGCCGCATCAGCGCCGCCACTTCCTCATCGCGTAAACGCCCGCTGACGACGACTCGCTGGCCTTTCTTGAGCGTGCGCGCGAAGCCGTCGTAGTCGATTTCGTCGCGCTGCTCGCCGCCGACGATCAGAACGAACGGGATATCCAACGATGCAAACGCGCGGAACAGCACCGGCAGCCCTTTATTGGGCGTGTGATTGGCAAGAAACAGACAGGTGATTTGAGCCGGATCGCGGTCGGAAAGTCCAAACCTCCGCAACACCTCGGCTTGCACGTCAGGCGCAACCGGCACCGGCGGCTCCATGCCGTTCGGCACGACCGGCGCTTCGCCGTGGAACCCCATGCTGCGAACGATTGCGGCGTCGGCCGGCGTCAGCAGCAGCACCGCATCGGCGCGACGCACCGCTTGGGCCACCGGACGGTAAACGAGAAGATGCCACAGCAGTTGGCGCAGCATGCCGAAGCCATAGATGCTTCCCCCTGCGGCGATTTCATTGAAGCCGTGGGTGGAGATCACATAAGGGATTCCGGCGCGGCGGCAGGCCTTTGCGATCCGGCGCAACTCCAGCGCCGGCATCGGGTTGTGCAGATGAACGATATCGTAAGCGTCAGGCTGCACACGCACCGCGATGTTGGAGCGGTAGAACGGCGTGCGATAGCGATTGGGAATGCGCGACCACGGCACGCCGAACGGCAGCCTGGTGCGCACCGGGAGGTGATGAACGCCGCGATCATATGTGGCCGGCGCCATCATACTCGCCACGGTGATATCGCACCGCGAGGCCAACGCCGCGCTGAGCCGCTCGGCGGCGCGGCCGGCCCCGCTGACCGACAGATGCGGCGGCGTAACGATGGCAGCGAGCACGTCGATCATCGGTAAGGCGCCATCAGGTTGTCGGACAAATCGGGGTCGCGCCACAGATCGGTCAGGGCATCGTCGATGGTGCGCTCCGCGTGCCATCCGAACAGCGCCTGGATGCGGACGACATCGGCCGCCAGCACCGGCCGATCCACCGCCCGCATGCGGCCGGCGTCCTGCTGCAGGGTGAACGGCATGCCGCTGATGCGGCGAAGCTTGCGAGCGATATCGACAACGGAATAGGTGTTGGACGTTCCAAGATTGACGGTGATCACCTCGCCCGGCGCGACCGAACCGTCCAACGCCGCTGCGGCAAAGCCGCTCGCCGCATCCTTGACGTGGATGTAGTCGCGCTTCGATGACAGGTTGCCGACGCTGATCCCAGTGCGGCCGGATTTGAGCTGCGCGATCATCTCCGGCAGCAGATGCGGATTGGTTTCGCCCGGCCCCACCACGTTGAACAACCGGACAATGACCGCGCCGACGCCGCGCGGGCGCGCAAGCTGCCGGACGTATTGCTCTCCGTGCAGCTTGCTCAGCCCGTAGATATCCGTCGGCTCGACCGAAGCGTCGGCCTCCGCATGCGGCCGCTGATCCGGCTTATATACGGCCCCGCTGCTGGCATAGACGAAGCGACAGCCCGGCGGACAGGCGAGCAGCGCGTTGACGGTGCCGGATACGTTGGTCGCCACCGCAAGTCCGGGGTTTGATTCGCATTCGGGGATATAATGGATCGCCGCGAGGTGGATCATCGCTTGTGGCTGGAATTCGTGAGCGACCGCAGCCATTGCCGCCGGATCGCGCACATCGGTCGTGAACGATCGCACCCGCCCGCGCTCCTCGACGGAAAAGCGGTCCGCGCCGTAGCGAAGCGTATCCACCACGCCGACCTCGTGGCGGTCGTAGAGCTGACGGCACAGCTCGCGGCCGACGTAGCCGTTGCCGCCGGTGATCATGATTTTCATCGCACGACGCCTTCACGGGATTGAGCGAAGAGCATCGCAACCGTAACGGCTTCGATGCGAATTGCCTCAACGCAGAAGGGGTACTTCCTTCTCGACTCCGATCCGCGATCGCACTCGCTTGGGGATACGCAGGCGATTATGCCTAAGCGTCATCGCGAGACAGCCGCCGAACGATCGACGGGCCCGGATCGGCACACGTTTCGACCAGGCTATTGAAGAGGATGCGGGCGGGCCAACGCCCGGAGAGAAGCCGGCCCAGGCCGGACATCGACGCGATGTCGCCAATCGAATAGTAGCGTCCGCGCGCAGACGGCGCCGGCGATGGCGGAGTGCCGGGCAACCCAAGCTTGAGGAAATCGAGGCCGCAAACGCGAGACGCAGTGACCCGCATGAAGAACCGCGGATTGCATTCGATCAGCCAGACCCGGCCGCGCTCGTCGATCCGGGCATCGAAATTCGCCACGCCGTCATATCGCGTTGCGGCGGCTATTTTCTCGATCATCGCCGCGAGTGCCGGAATGGGGGCAAACTCGGTTGCGTCGCGCGGACCGCAAAAGAACGTGCTGAGCGCGCGCGCCACGCCCGCCTGCGCAAACAAACCGGCCCCGGCGTCCCGTCCTGGCACAAACCGCTGCACGATCATGCCGTCGAAGCGATAGGTCGGGTCGGCCATCAGCGCCTCAAGCGCGCTCTTGTCGGCGATCAGCCGAAATCCGATCGACGCCCATTGCGAGATCGGTTTCACGACGGCGGGAAACCCGACTTCACGCGCGATCCGACCTGGTTCGATGTTCTCCCGGCGGTCGAAGAACAGTGTCGGCGGAACATCGAGGCCGAGGCGCAGGGCAAAGCGATAGAACGACCACTTGTCGTTCAGCAGATCGAGCGTCGCAGGGTCCGGCATCGGATAGACCGGTACATCCAGGCGCCCACCCATCGCGTGCAGCAGCCGGAGCCCCTCGACATCCGCCGCCATCGCAATGTCGATCGGCTCGGCCTTGTGCTGCTCGTTGATTGCATCCGCGACCGCGGCGGGCTGCGCCGCGAGATCGCCGGCAAGCAGGATCGCGCCCGCAAGCCTCGACGCACGAAGTGTTGTATGCGCGACCTTCCCGCATACCAGCAGCGCGCGCACTCGGTTGGCCCGCAACGCCCTCAGCACCACCAGTGCCAGCTCGGCGTTGTGGCAGATCAAAACAGCGCGCATGTGGTCCTTCGCAGGTCGATGGCAATGGTCCGAGGCTAGGCCCCGTTCCCCTCGGGTCAGAAGTGCGCCGAGGAAGTATTGCGCCACCGTCGCCGCGATCGGAGGAAGTACGCCATCTGGCGGCGTCACCTCTCCTCATGGCCCTGCAACCGCCGCGGGGAAAGCCGTTACGCTCAAGCCCTCGGCGCCGCATACCACACCATGACACCCAACCATGAGAGCATCATAGGAATCTGACCATGTTGCCGAGCGATCTTATTCCCGCAGCGATTGTCGGAGCAGGTCCTTACGGCCTCTCGCTTGCAGCGCACCTGCGCCGGGCCGGCGTCGCGCATCGTATTTTCGGTTCGGCGATGGGGAGCTGGCGCACGCAGATGCCGACCACGATGTTTCTCAAGTCCGAGGGCTTCGCCAGCAACATCGCCCAACCCGACGGTGAAATGACGTTGCGCGATTTCTGCGAAGAGAGCGGCTACGCTTATCGCGACTACGGCCTGCCGATCCCGCTGCACGTCTTCGTCAAATACGGCCTCGCCTTCCAGCGCCACTTCGCGCCGGACCTCGAGGATACCGCGGTCAGAGAGATCCGGCGGCACGATCGGGGCTTTGCCTTGCTTCTCGGTACCGGCGAGCAGGTGCTGGCGCGCAATGTCGTGATCGCGACGGGCATCGACCCTTATCGCCACATGCCGGCGGCGCTTGCCGGGCTACCCCCACAACTGCGCTCGCACACCGCCGACCATAGCGATTATTCCGTGTTCCGCGGGCGGCGGGTATGCGTGATCGGCGGCGGCGCGTCGGCGACCGACGTCACCGCAGCCCTGCATGCGGCGGAGGCTCATGTTCAACTCATCACCCGGCGGGATCAGTTGCTGTGGATTTCGCCGCGCACCAAACGCCCGCTGCTCGAGGCTTGGTTCAAACGCGACGTGTTGGGCGCCGGCCGCCTCGGCCAAGGCCATTTCTATTCGGACGCGCCACAGCTTTTCCGGTACCTGCCGGAAAAGACCCGCATGCACGTCACCGCGACCTTCCTCGGCCCACGCGGCGGCTGGCCGGTCCGCGACTGTGTCGAGAAACTGCCCATCATGCGGGGAGCTACGCTCGACAGCGCGAAGGCCGACGGTTCGCGCGCCGTGCTCCAAATCTCCTCGCGAGACGGCAAGAAGCGCCGCGTCGAAGCCGATCATGTGATTGCCGGTACCGGTTATCGCATCGACCTGCAGCGCCTGTGGTTCCTCGACCCTGCCCTGCGGTTGACGATCAAGACCCTGCAGGGCGTGCCGGTTCTTTCGCCCCATTTCGAATCCTCCGTGCCGGGTCTTTATTTCACCGGCGTCAACGGACTCTACGACTTCGGACCGTTGACGCGCTTCGTCGCCGGCACACGCTTCGCCTCAAAGCGGATATCACGACAAATCGCGGCGGCGGCGCGCGAAACCATGCCGTTCGCCAATGGACGGTCCTTTGCAGCCGACCGGCTGGTGCTACGCGGCATCTGGCCGATGTCTCCCTTCGACAAATGATAGAGCGCGGCATGTCGGAACGGATTGCAGCAAAATCGCACCGCATGGAATGGACGGCGCCCCCCGATCTGCTCACCAATGGCTGCCTCGTGGAAACGCAGCCCTATACCACCGCGCTGGCGCGCGAATGGCTGGAGATCGAAAGCCGCTCGCCCAACGCCACGGTATTCCAAAGCTCGGCCTGGTGCGGGGCTTGGCTCAGGGCGACCGCCAAGGCCGGCCTTGTGGAAGAAACCCGGATCGTCATCGTCAGGCGCGGCAGCCAGCCCGTTCTGCTTTGGCCGCTTGCCGTGCGCCGCGCCGGGCTGTGCCGGGTGCTGCACGCCCTCGGTGAACCGGCGACGCAATATTGCGATACCCTGATTGCGACAGGAGAACATCGCGGCTGGTTGCTGGACGCCGCTTGGTCCGCCATCCTGTCATGGCGCGATATCGACCTTGTCGAACTGCGGCGGGTGCGCAGCGATGCCGCGATCGCGACCTTGCCGGCGCTGGCCAGCGCCGAGGCAACATGCCGGACAACCGCGCCGTTCGTCGATATCCGGCTCGCCGCCGGCGGCGACGCCCATCGCAGCAGCCGCACGCGCAACGCACTGAAGCGGCATCGGCGCAAGCTCGCCGAGCACGGCGAAGTGGCGTTCGAGATTGTCCAGGATCCCGAGGCCAAGGTCCGTGTGGTGGACGAGGCGGTTGTGTTCAAGCGCCGCTGGATGGTCGAACGCGGCCTGTGGAGCGACGGCTACGCCCACGCAGCGGCCGACCAATTCACGCTCACGCTCGCGCAACAGCCTGGTTTCTGCGTCTCGCGATTGACCGTCGGCGGCGAAACGGCGGCAGTCGAGGCGGGTTATGTGATGAACGGCACCTATTGGTCGCTGACGCAGAGTTACGATTCCCGCTTCGCCGAGCATGCACCGGGGCGGCTGTTGACGTGGCAATTCATGGACCACTGCGCCGCCTCCAACATCCACATGCTGGACTTCCTCGCGCCGGCCCACCAATACAAGCGCGAGTGGTCCACCGGCGAAATCGCCGTGTCCGATTATCTCGTTCCATTGACGATCAAAGGCTCGCTGCTCGCCGCCACGCTGGGGTGCGCCCGGCCGGCGCTGAAGCGCCTTTATCGCAGCATGCCCGCGTCTCTCCGCTCCTACGCCATGCGGCTCGCCAGCGGACGCCGGCACCCCATCCAACAATATTGAGCGGTATCGCCTTCGCCTGCTTTTATCTTGATTAGCTGAATTATCTGGCGTGCCACGGGGGTGGCCTATTTAGCGCCCTGCCCGCGGATCACCGCCGGCAGCGTCGCCACCAGCACATACAAATCGAACCAAAGCGAATGATGGCGGATATAGAAGCTGTCCTGTGCGCGCTGGGCGGCCAAATCGCCATCGCTACGGCTGGAAATCTGCCAGAATCCGGTTAGCCCCGGCGGCACGCTCAAGCGGAGCGCACGAAACTCCGCGTCGAAGGCATCCAGATGATAGGCTGGAAACGGCCGAGGCCCGACCAAGCTCATGTCGCCACGGATGACGTTCCAGATTTGCGGCAATTCGTCCAGGCTCGTGCGCCGAAGGAAACGACCGATTCCGGGCAGGATGCGCGGATCGTTCTGCAGCTTGAAATGCTGCTGCCATTGCGCGCGAGCGTCCGGATCGGCCTCGAGCACCTGCTGCAATCGCTGCTCGGCGTCGCCATACATGGTGCGAAGCTTGAGCACGCCGATCGCCTTGCCGCCGCGCCCGACCCGGCGCTGCCGATAAAACGCCGGCCCCGGATCCGCAAGCTTCACGATCAGCGCCAACAGGCCGATCACCGGCGCGCACAGCATCGCCAGCGGCAATGCCGCCGCCAGATCGACGCCGCGCTTGAGCGCTGCGCTCGCAACCGGCGCCGCACCGCCCATTTCAAGCGCGACACAACCGTCAAAATGACGAACCTGCACGCCGAAGGTCGGGAACAATCCCGTCTTGGTCATCACAAGGATCCGCTCGACTCCGAGCCGGTAAAGCACAGCCGGATCATCCGGCAGGGCGCGCGCATCGAGGGCGATCAGCACCTCGAAACCGAGTGTCGCCCGGGCCCCGCCAAGCGAGCCAAGCGTCCCAAGCATGGGGAGCGCGGAGTCGTCGCCGGCGGCTACACTATGAGCGGCACGGTGCGCCGGCCGCCGGCCAGGACCGATGATCCCAATGGGCTCAAGACCCCATTCAGGATGCGAGCGAAGCCAATGCGCGTACGAACTCGCGGCCGCGGCATCGCCAAGGATCGCCGCCTTCGCGCACCAAAGTCCACGACGGGCAAGACGTACCCTCACCGCATGCTCGGCCCATGCCCCGAGTACCAACGCGAGCGCGGCGCAGGCAGGAACGATCGTCGCCGCCTGCAGCGGGTTCTCGCGCAGAAACAGCAACGCGCCGGAAAACAGGAAAAGAAGCGCGGCATTGGCCCGCAGCCGGAACCGCTCGATCGGGTTTCGGACCGCGGCGCGATCGCGGTAAAGACCCGCGACGCAGCAGCTTCCAATCAACAACAGCAGCAGGATTGCGATGTTGGATTGCGGCCAAGCCGCAATCCCGATTGTTTTAGCAGCACCGGCGACGACTACCGTCGTGGCCACCGCCCCGCTAGCGACATCGCCGGCAAAGAGCCAGGCGGCGACGGTGCGCCGCCTGGCTGCATCCGACGCACGCGCACCGCCACGCGGGGAGCCCGGCCGGGGGAGCGCCCTGCCCGGAGGCGGCAGGGCCGGGATGTGCAGTCGGGCATCGGACATCGCGAACCGATCCGCAACACGCTGAAAGCGATGGCCGGGCCGATTACCCGACAGCGGCTGTCGCACCGGCAAAGTCCGGCTGGCGCGACTTTTCCTGAGACACTTGGGACGCGATCCAACTGTAGGTCGGTATCAGACCCTTGCGCAGCGGCGTGCTTGGCTCCCACTGCAACACGCGGCGAAGCAGAGTGTTGTCGCTGTTGCGGCCGCGCACGCCCTGAGGCTTGGTCCGGTCGTGCGTAAGATTCAGCGCCTTGCCGGATATATCGATTACGATTTTGGCCAGTTCGTCCACGCTGACCAGCTCGTCGGTGCCGAGATTGAGCGGCCTGACGAAGCCGGATTGCATGATGCGGTAAATGCCTTCGACGCAATCATCGACATACATGAACGAACGGGTCTGCTTGCCGTCGCCCCATACCGTGATCTGGTCGCCGCTATAAGCCCGCGCCACCTTGCGGCACATCGCGGCCGGAGCCTTCTCGCGCCCGCCATCGTAAGTCCCCTGCGGGCCGTAGACATTGTGGAAGCGCACCACGCGCGTGGCGAGGCCATAATCCTCGCGGTAGTACTGGCAGAGTTTCTCCATATAGAGCTTTTCGAGACCGTAACCCTCTTCCGGCTCGGCCGGCCACGCATCCTCCTCACGCAGTGGCGTGACATCCGGCGACGTCTGCAGGTCGTGGCGATAGACGCAGGCCGACGACGAGAACAGGAACGAATCCACGCGCTCTTGCCGTGCGGCATCCAGCATGTGGATGTTCATCAGCGAATTGTTGCGAGAGATTTCGGCATGCGAGCCGGTGATATAGCCGATGCCGCCCATATCGGCGGCCAGGTGGTAAACGACATTCATGCGACTGGTGGCGGCGAGGCAGTTCGCCGCTTCGCGCAGGTCGAGAACCAGGAACTCGTCGGCATCGCTTTCGCCGTATTCCGGCCGCTTGATGTCCACGCCGCGAACGCGGTAGCCGTTCGCCTTGAGATACGAAACCAGGTGGTGGCCGATGAAGCCGCCCGCGCCCGTCACGAGCGCCCACGGCATAGGTGTCTTGGATGTCTTGATGGTTTCCTTGCGCGCTATCGCCATTTGCCGTCCTCCGAGTCGTGTTGCATCGGGGGCCTCACGTTAGGAGTCGTGGCGCCCACCTCAAGCGGAACGACGAAGTAGCTCGAACGCGCCTGCGGCTGTGCCTGTGGCATCGGCGTCGGGTCGCTCAAGCGTCCAACCCGCGGACGCAGCAACCGATCGAGCGGCGCTTCCGCGTAGCGGAAGCAGGCCCAAGCAAACACGATGGCGGCGCCGATCCCGACAAACCGCAGCCCCCAGTCGAGAGCCGCCGGGAACATCAATGCGCCGGCGACCTTGCCGAAGCCCGACAGCACAAACCAGTGCGAGAGATAGAGACTGTAGGAGGCGTCGCCCAAGGCCGAGCCGAGACGATTGACGGCGCAATCGCGCTGGAACACGGGTCGGAACACGCGCGCCAGCAGAAAGATGCCGCCCGCCACCGCCATACGCAGCACCAGATAGCGGTCCAGCGGATCGGCAACCGCCAGGGCGACAATCCAGACAAACGCCGCGATCGCGAGCGTCTTCGCCCAGGCTGACCGCGTTTGCCATCGGTCGACCGTGCAGAGGGCCCAACCGAACGCAAACAGCAGCAAATAGGGGCTGAGGAGATGGTAGTCCCATACGCGGGAAACCGGGCCCGTACCCAGGACAAGGCCGGCGGTGCCCGCGAGAACCAGCGGATAGACGATGGCGTTCCCCGGCCGCCTCATCGCTACACTGGCAAACGACAGCGCCACCGCCAATGCGGCATAGAAGATCATTTCGATCTCGAGCGACCAACCCACGCCGAGGATCGGATAGCGATGCTGCGGCAGCATCAGATAGGAACGGACGATCGTACCGGCATTGAGCTCCAGCTCGTTCAGCCGCCACGATGGATTCAGCAAATAGGCCACGATGACGAGGCTGGTGAAGACCCAGTACATCGGGGCCAACCGGGCGATCCGCCCGTACATGAACTGCGCACCGCTCCTGTAGCTCGGCAGGCGCAGGCACATCACGTAGCCGGAGACGATGAAGAAGACTTCGACACCCAGGCCGCCGAGCGGGCGGTACCATTCGATGTTCGACACCGACAGGGGCGAGATATTCTTCGTGATGAGGTCGCTGTGCCAAATGGCAACCTCGAGCGCCGCAACGGCGCGAAGCCACTGAATGTCGTTGAGCTTTACGGCCTTCTGGGGCTTTTTCACAGGAACGTGTATAGCGTCGTGCGGCGCCAACACAGCGCACTCTTGCGCAGTACTGCCTCCGCTGGAGGAGTACCCCTTCCATGCGCGGAGTGTTCTCGATAGCGCGGCTCATGCCCCGGCCGGGATGCAATCGCCGTCGGCGGATAAGGTGAGTCCTTCAACGCGAACGATGCTTCAGCATCCGCAATGAACGCTGGCCTTGCGGCGGGCGATCTCGTCCGCGGTCGCGGCAAAATTGTTGGTGATCACGCCCTCGACCCGCTGGCAATACTTCGGCCCCTTCCACCACGGATTGGGAGCGCCACGCGCGGCGATCCAATGGACCAGGTTGTTCTTCACGACGATATTGCGGCATTCGGGCGGCTCCTGCCGCCACACCGAGATGCCGACATTGGTGAACGGCTGCCGTCGAGCGACAACGACGTTTCCGCTGACCTCGATATCGTGCTCACCGGCGACACCGATCCCGTACTGGCCCGGATCCTCCAGGACGTTATCGCGCGCAACGAGATACGAGCCTCCGGCATCGCCGAGCATGATGCCTCCCCCCGACGGACTCGGACCGCCGCCGACAAGGGTGTTGCGCTCGATGAGGATCGGCGATTGCGCCGTTCCCGACGATTTGTAGATGCTGATCGCGTCTTCCGGTTGGCCTCGACCCGGCTCGTTGATGCCGGTGTTGCAACTGATGACGTTTCCAGCTCCGTAAACCTTGTCGAACTGGACAAACTGCCCGCGTGGAATCGGGCCGCGGGGATTGCGCAAACGGTTGCAGCGGACGGTCACGGCCTGCGAGCCCTGTACCGAAACGCTGGTGATATTGTCGTCGATCGTATTGCGCTCGATCGTCACATTCTCCGAATTGAGGATGAAAATGCCGCTGCCGCCGGTGCCCTCGATCGTGACATTGCGAATGACGACATTGCGGCTGGCGAAGACGTCGATCCCGTGTCCGCCACATGGACCGATGCGCATATTCTCGATCGTCACGTCGGTCTTGTCCTTGATGGCAAGACAAGGGCCCTCGCTGCTGGTCAGGGCATGAGATTGCACGCCGCCGCCCGGCGACTGCGCGAATGCCGACTCCGGAGGCAACAAGATCCACACCGCTGCCGCCACCCCCAGAGCCCGCATCGCGACAGGGTGGCGCAGGATCGAACGGTTCGGATACTTCGACCAATACACCATCGAACTGCCCAGGCCGACGCCGATCAACGTCCAGAACCAGATGCCGACCATCGGCCCCTCGATGGCGACATCGAACGTCGCATCGACGACGATGGCCAGCACATAGCAAGCAACGAACAAGAAGAACCCGGACCAGCCGACCTCGCCGTCGCGCCGCGACACGACCATGTTCCGAAACATCGTCGCAAACCATATCGCCAGCATCGTCAGCCACAGCGCGAGCCCGCTGACGCCGGAACGCGCCAAGAAGGTCATGTGGACGTTGTGCGGGCTGCGCAGCGGCGGCGTTCCGGGGCCGACCATGAAGTTGTCGATCTCAGCGAGGTTCGCGCCGAACCCCTTGCCGAACCAAAAATACTCCCCGTGAATGGTGTAGCTGATGATGTATTTCCACCACTCCAACCGCCATTCCTTCGTCCCGTCGAGATTGCCCGTGGTGGAATCGCCGAAGATGCTGGTCATGTTGGCGGCGAGCTGTGCGAGGTCGATGTTTCGTCCGCCCTCGATGCGCACGCTCAAGCCGACCACGGCCAGCGCGCCTCCGATCAGAAGCACCAGGCCGAGGAAGCCCGCGACCAGCCGGCCGTTGCGTGTGAGGACCGCGGCCAGGATCGCCGGCACGACAAAAGCCAACGTGCCGCCGCGGCTCAGCGCAAAGATGATGGCGACCCCGACGACGAGCATCACCGCCCACAGCTTGCCCGGCTTGTAGAAGCCGGCGAGCACAAAGGCCGTCACGCCGGCCATATGGGCGGCAAGCTCGCCAACGCGCAGCGACACCAGCGTGATGTCCGGGCGCGGCCACGTCGGCATGTGGGCCGCGAGCGGCGATATGAACACCGCTGCGACGGGCGGCACCATCACATAAGCGGCGGTAAAACGCCGGTAATGATGAACGATGCCGTCGATCAGAAACGGCCGCTCGATCAATGCGGCCGCCACCACGATGGCATAAAGCCCGTAAAGCGCGACGACGCCGTCGCGCACGGCATCGACACCGTAGCGCGGCACGCCCTGCACGACGCTGACCGTGATCCAAGCGATGAGGGCAAGCACCGCGACGCTGCCAAGCGAGGCCGTTGCCGCCACCATGCAGCCTCCGCACAACAGCGTGACCAAGCCGAAGACCAGGACGATCTCGCCGACGTACAGCGGCGGAACGCCGATATAGGCGAAACCCTTGCCGACAAATGCGTAGCCGACCAGCAACAGGCCCAGCATCATGGCGAATACATCGGTCGCCGACCGCCGCGGCCGATACACAAGGGTCGCCGCCGCTGTCATGAGCGCCCGCCGAGATAAACGATACCGAGCGCCCGGATGCCTTGCATGATCGGAATCAGGATGGGATGCCGGCTGTCGTGGATATGAAAGATGGTATTGGGGCGCACGGAAGCGAACAGATAGGCGAAGATGGCGCGGTCGATGCTCCAGCTTCGACCCGAATCCGCGCTGGCAAACACCGGCAGCACATCCACCGCGATATCCAGCGGCAACGGCATCGCCTCCCGCGAGCGCGTCGTGATGAGCACAATCCGCGAATCGTCTCCCGCCGAGGCTTCGCGGACGACCAGCGCGCGGGCCGCGAAATAGGCGGCCGACTGATGCGGCCGAATGGGGCTGCCGCAGACCACGAGATGACGAATATCGCGCCACCCTTTGCAGGATGGCGCCGTCTCAGGCTGGATGAGCATCGGCATCGAGCACCAGTCGTTTGAGGGTAAAGAAGGAAAACAACAGTCGAATCCCATTCGCGAGCGCGAGTGCTATCGCCGCGCCCGGCAGGCCGAACGCTGCGGCCAGCGGAAAGAAGGCGACGACCATGATGCCCATGCCGACGAGATTGATATTCAACGCCGTCCGCGGCGAATTGATGCCATGCAGGAACGAGCAAGCCATCTCGGAAATGTAATTGAACAGCAACGCCGCCCCGAGAATCTGCACGATGTCGGCGGCCTCCAGATATCGCGAACCCGAACCGTAAAGCAGCCACAACATCGTGGCCGGGCTCGCCATCACGAAGGCGTAATAGGCGGCGGTCGGCAAGAAGCCCAGCGACGCATAATGACGAACCGCGCGCCAGGCTGTGCCGACACCCTCCGACGACGCATGCGCTGCAGTCTGTGGGATCAGATTGCAGAGGCCGACCATGACCGGGTTGATCACGTTGACCACGTTGAACGCAGCCTGGAAGTCCGCGACATGAGATCGCCCGGCCACGAGCCCAACCATCCAGATCAGCGCATTGAAGCGCAGCGCCGTCACCAGGCTGCTGGCGAGCGACCATCGCCCGATGGACCAGTAGTCCTTCGCGGTGCGGCCAAGCGCATCCGGCCGGCGATATGCCGCGCCGACCTGGATGAACTGAATACACGCCCCGACCGCAGACGCAGCGGCGAACGCGAAGAACGCTGCCGGCAGCGTCAACATCCCTCCGAGTGCGAGAATCAGCACGCCGGCGGCCTGACCGAAATAAGTCACGGCATCCCCGATCACCGCCGCGCGATGACGGAACTCCGCAAAGAGAACGCGCCGCAGGGTTTCCTGCACCTGCCACAAGGCAAACCATGTCAACACGGAGGGGATCAGATCCCCTTCGCCAAAGATCATGAGGCCGATGCTGACCGTCCCCATCAACGGCAGCAGCGCGACGACCAGCAGGGACAGGCTTGACCAGATCATGTCGATCCGCTCGCCCACCGCCGCGGCGACCCGGATGGTGAAGGGATAGAAGATCAGCGTGGTGTTGAACACCTGCAGCAAGAGAAGGAGTGCGAAGATCAGCGCGAAAACGCCGTAGTCGGCGTTTGGCAGCAATCGCGCCAGCATGATATTCGCCGCGAACGAGCCCAGGCTCACCACGCCCTGGTCAATCAGGGTCCAAGACGCCCGGAACAGATGGACTCGTCCGAACATACCCTGTCCTTATCTGTGCCCCCTGTCCGCTGCGATGAGGCTTACGAGGAGAGCGAAGCGTAGAATCTGCCGTAGCGCGCGAGGTAGTAGCTCTGATCGTGCACAATCGCGTCGGCGTGCCGCCGCAGGCGCACGTTGGCAAGCACAACGCCCGATGCCGGCGTACCTGCCTCATGCAGGCGGCGAAGCGCCTGTGCGGCAGTCCGTGCAGGCGTCTTGCGCCAGTGCACCAGCAGCATCATGAGATCGGCATAGCGGGCGAGATGCATGGTTTCCGACAGCATCAGAACCGGCGGCGCCTTGATAATGACGATGTCATGACGCTTGCGGGCCGCGGCCATGTACTCGGCAAACCCTTCGCCGCCGATCAGCGTGCGCTGGCGGTCGCGTAACACGACGAGCTGGAAGGGCTGCGCCTTTCCGCCGTTGGTTGCGGTCGGCGCGTCATCGCCCACTTTGAGGTCAGATTTTGAGTCGGCGGCAGGCGGCGAGCTGGAGCGGCGCACAAGCCGATGCGGCTGTGTCTGCGGGGTCGCGTCGATCAGCAGAACGCGCTGGCCGTTTTCGGCCAGCACCCCTGCCAGCGTCGTCGCCAACAACGTCTTGCCTTCATCGGGCAGGCTCGATGTCAACACCACCACCCGGCAGCCCGGCTCCTTGATCTCAAGGCCCGCGTTGAGGGCGATCGAGCGCGCCGCCTCGTACAGCACGGCGCGCGCGCTGGCGCGCCAGTTGGCGCCGTCCGGCAGGATGCCGAAGCAGCGCACGCCAAGTCGATTGGCGACGGTCCACTCGTTCGTCAGCCGCGTATCGTAACGTTGCCGCAGCAGCATGAATGCCGATGCCAGCACGAGCGCACCGATCAACGCCAACACATAGACCGACTTCGGATTCGGCGTGACCGTGGCCGGCGATCCCTGCGCCGGAATGGCGATATCGGCGGTGAAATCGCCCAGTGCAACGGAGCGAATGGGCGTGGTCGGTCGGTTCGCCTCTTCAATGGTCCGCCCGATCTCTTCCAGTTGCGTGCTGGCCGCGAGATAGGTGGGAAACTTGTCGCCGAGCCGCAACCCGATCTGCGTGAGTTCCGCGCTCAGCCGCGCGCGTGTGGCCACCAGGCTCTGGATATGGCGCTCGCGCAGGTATTCCTGGGCCAGCGTGTTTGCCAGGCGTGCCGCCATCTGCGGCTCGGACCAGCGCGCACGGATGGCGATCACATACGATTTGCTGTCGTGATCGACGACAGAAATCCCCATTAGACGCGTGACCGCGCGCGCGAACGCATCGTCCTGCCCCTCCTCCGCGGCAACCGTCTGGCTGGCTGTCTTCGCAGGATGGCCGTCAAGGAACGCCAGCGTTCGCGACAACAATCCCGGCGGCGACGAAAATGCCGGGTCGTCAAACAGTTTCATTCGCGAGACGACATGCTCGGCCACAATACGCGAACGGGCGATCCGTGCCTCACTATCGACCACCGCCGCGGCATCGAGTGAGAATCGCGGCGTGCTTGCCGAGGAGCCGGCGGCAAAGTCGAACCGGATGACCGCCTCTGCGGTATAAGTCCGCGGACCGAAGCGCAGGAACAGCGTCGCCAGCGCAGCGGCGAGGATCGCGACCAGCATGAATGTCCAGCGGCGGTGCCACAATAGCCGCAATGCGCCGACGATCACCTCCTCATTGTGCAATCGCGGGTTTGAGACATAGTCGTTGCCAAGCCGCTCGCCGATCCCCTCGGTCAGGCGATCCAGTGGTTGGGGCGCGTGCATGCACCTGCTCCGCTCGCTTCCATCCGGCCCAGTTGGCCGGCTCGGCTCTATCCCGGCGGCTGCGCCGGCTATCCCATTGATGCCCATCCGCGCGGTAGGCGACAGCGTCGCGGAGAGGTAGCCCGTTGGCGCCTTAGGCCCGGTCGTAGACGTCTTCGAGCCGCACGATGTCGTCCTCGCCGAGGTAAGAGCCGCTCTGCACCTCGATCAATTCGACCGATGTCGAGCCGAAGTTCTCCAAACGATGGACGGCGCCCAGCGGAATATGGACATGCTCGTTGGGGCGAACGATGTCGCGGCGGTCATCGACCGTAACCGTCGCTTCGCCCGCGACGACAACCCAATGCTCCGCGCGATACCGATGCTTCTGCAACGATAACCGTCCGCCCGGATGCACCACGATCCGCTTGACCTGGAAGCCGTTGCCGCCATCGAGAACGCGATACCATCCCCACGGCCGATGCACGCGCGAATGCACGTCCGCCTGGCTGCGGCCGTGGCGGCGCAACTGCTCAACGAGTTGTTTCACTTCGCCCGATCTGCGGCGGTCGGCGACAAGAACCGCATCATCGGTCGCGACCACCACGACGCCTTCAAGATCGACCAGCGACACCAGCGGCCCGGTCGTCATCACGTAACAACCCTGGCTGTCGAGCAATTCCACGGTGCCCTTGGTCACGTTGCCGTCGGCATCCTTGGTGCCGAGGCCCCAGAGCGCATCCCACGAGCCGACGTCCGACCAGCCGCACGAAAACGGCACGACCGCGGCGCGGTCCGTCTTTTCCATCACCGCATAGTCGATCGATTGGGCCGTCGCCCGCCCGTATTCCGGCCCCATCAGCACGGCGCCGCCACTTGCGGTGCAACCGTCCAGCGCAGCCTCAAGCGCGGTCACCGTGTCCGGATCGAAGCGGCGATATTCGTCGAGCAGCGCATCGGCGCGGAACAGGAAGTTGCCGGAATTCCAAAGAAGGCCGGCGGCGACATAGGCCGCAGCCTTCTCGGCGGAGGGCTTTTCGGCGAAGCGAACCACTGCGGCGGCGGCGCCGGTGATGATCTCGCCCGGCTCGATATATCCATAGCCGGTTTCCGCGCGCGTCGGCACGACGCCGAAGGTAACAAGCCGGCCTGCCTGTGCCGCGGCGATGCCACCGGCGATGGCACGGCGAAAGCCTTGCGGGTCGCACACCACATGATCCGATGCCAGCACCAGGGCCAGTGCATCGGGATCCGAGCGGGTCAAGGCAAGACATGCCGCGGCAATCGCGGGACCGGAGTCACGGCGGGACGGTTCGATCAGGATATCGGCCGCGATCGACAGATCGGCGAGCTGCCGTTCGGCCAGGAAGCGATGGGCATGATTGGTGACGATCAGCGGCTGGCCGAACCCGCAGATTCCAGCGCGCAACACCGTATCCTGAAAGGTCGAGCGCTCGCCCAACAGAGCCGCGAACTGCTTGGGCATCGTATCGCGCGAGGCAGGCCACAGTCGCGCGCCGGCGCCGCCGCACAAGATCACTGGTCTGACCGTGGTCATGATTGCCTCTCTCCGACTTGGGCGGAACCTCGTTCAATTGGATGTCAGCTTCGGGCGAACACTATCGGCTGCGGGTGTAGGTGCGCGCGGCGCCGCGGCTGCCCGTGCATCCTTGCGAGGATTCTCCAACGCATCGCTTCCCGCATCGGCCACGGACGGCAGCGGATCGCCAACCCGGACAATGTCGCCAGGCTGCAGAGGAAAATCGCCGGCGGCATCGAACGCGACCGAAAGATTGGTTTTGCCGCGGACCACGGCGATCGCCGGCCGATTCACGTCCTGCTGTGCGGAAACCGAACCGATCTGAGACGAGCGTGCAACGCGAATACGATAGGCCGACGGAATCGAGACGCTCAATTCGAGCAGAGAGCGATCGACCTCCTGCAGCGCGGTGGTGGCGCGGCGGCGATAGTTGTTGCGCAATTCGCCGATACGGAATTTCAAGTCTCCTATGGTGTATTCCGCACGCAACGCCTCCGACCGCAGCCGCTCGATATTCCCGTCAAGGCGCGCTTCCTCGCGCTTGACCTCGATGTAATTCGGCTTGCGCACCAATCCGCTGCCCATCATGCTTTCATACTGCGCCACCATTTCGTGATTCAGATCGCGCTGCTTCTGCTCCAGCTTCTGCTGCAGCTTGACCGAAACGATCTCGGCCTCGAGCTTGGGGATTTGGCTCGCCAAGGCCTCGGCCTCCTGGCGCTGCGCCTGTCGCTCGGTCGCGAACGCGCGGCGCTCAGCCTCGACGAATTGCGCCAGCCGTTCGGGGTCAACGGAACCGGACAGGTCGGGAAAGGCCGGCGTGTCGTCCTCGTTCTGCTCGGCCACAAGCCGCGCACGACGAATGGTAAGAGCAGCGCGGCTGATCTCAAGTTGGCGAACGCGCTCCTCGGCCTGCAGCAATTCGGTCACGAGCGCGCCGCGACGATCCTCGGGAGCGCCGATGCCCCCGGCGAGCGCAATCGCGCCCAATGCCGACAGGCCTTGGCGATAGGGATATGATCCCGGAATACGCACCAGCCCCAACACATAGACGGGGCGAAAATCCGTGATGCGGATGCTGACCGCCGGATTGCGAACGTAGCCCCTGGTCAGGGCGGCCGCGATCCGCGCCTCGAGCTCAGCGGGCGTGAGCGCGTTCGCCGCGACGCTTCCGACGATGGGCAGACGCAGATTGCCGTCCTGATCGACAACGGCCTCGCCGGACAGTTCCGGCTGACCGAAAACGCTGACGGCAATGCGGTCACCGGGCGCAATACGATAGCCGCCCGATCCTCCGGCCTCGGCGGCAATGCCCGCGGCTGCGTTGCCCGTAGCGATAACAGCCAACGCCAATAGTGCGACCGCGTGATGGAACAACGGTCGTCGGCCGGCAGCGAAAGTCATGCAGCGTCCTCGGTTCATGTGCGGGGCCGGCTCGGCTCCGGACGCTTCGAGGCTACGAGATGAGCCCGACGTCGCCGAAATGAAAATCGGGAGGAGAACGGTGTCGAAAGGAGGTAGCTCGGTTGTGGGCGAAACCGGCGCCGTCAATTGTTCCGCCTCGACGCGAGGCAAGCCTTTCGAGGTAGGTCCGAGTTGAACAGAGCGCCCGATACGGAAAATCGTCCAAACAACGAATAAATGCCCAGCTATGAATACTGTCTTTTCATGGAACATTCACACGGATCATGGAACCGAAGCGATTTCGCGGGAGCGATCAAATAAAAAACATCAACGCGCGAGTATGATCGGAAGCGCAAATCGATATCACTACAGGCATTTCACACTTCATCGCCTGATGGTGGATGGTTATTACAACCAATGCTGTATTGTTTGCTGAGCGCAAAGTTGCTCATAATCCAACGTTTCGATGAAACTCGAATCCTTCCCAGAGGCGAGTGAAGTCATGTCGCTCAACGGTGAAACCGCTGAACGCAGCACGGAATCCGCCGATCGCGCATTTGTTCTTGGCGTAGGAATTAGTGCGACGACTTTGGACCGTGCTGCCGCCACGATCGATCGCTGGCTGATGACGCGCTCGCACAACTACGTCTGCGTCACCGGCGCGCATGGCGTGATCGAAAGCCGGCACGACCGGCAGCTTCGCGAGATTCACAACCGGGCGGGGCTGGCGGTCCCGGACGGAATGCCGCTCGTATTCATGGCGCGGCGGCTCGGCTTCCCCTTTGTATCGCGGGTCTACGGGCCGGACCTGATGCAGCGGCTCACGGAAATCTCCGCCGCGAAAGGCTACCGGCAATTCTATTACGGTGGCGGTCCCGGCCTGGCCGAGAAGCTCGCACGCACGCTTCAGGACCGCTACCCCACGCTGCCGGTGGCGGGCACCATGACACCGCCGTTCCGTCCCCTGACTGCCGCGGAGGATGAAGACGAGATCGCCCGCATCAATGCGGCCAAGCCGGATATCGTCTGGGTGGGGCTGAGCACTCCCAAGCAAGAATACTGGATGGCCTCGCACCTTGGCAGGCTCGACGCGCCGGTGCTGATCGGCGTCGGCGCAGCCTTCGACTTCCTCGCGGGCACGAAAACCCAGGCGCCGCACTGGATGCAGCGCGCGGGCCTGGAGTGGTCTTACCGGCTGGCGTGCGAGCCGCGCCGCCTCTGGCGTCGCTATGCGCGTGTCGTCCCGATGTTTTTCGCTTTGGCGCTGACGCAACTGCTTTGGCCGCAGCGCGCGGCGAAGGCGGCGTCACACGCCGATGACAGTCTGAGTGCCTAAAGGTTCAAACCGGGGGAGACTCAAGAGGGCAAGGCAACGCGAAACCGACGCCGGTACGAACCACAGAGATTCGAATCGGCGAACCGGGCGGTAAACGACCGATGTAATTGAGTCGATTGAGTCAGTGCAGTGGAGTTCAGGTCGATCAATTGCGGTGGATGAACCACCAGGGAGCGGGTCATGTCGTTGCGTATCGCGACTGCCATCATCGAGCCCAACATGTTGATGAGAGAAGGGCTTACGTCGTTACTGGAAAAATACTCCTATCGTGTCGTCGGCAGCGCGAACGATGCCGTCGATTTGACCGCACGAACTTTGCCTGAGCCGCCCCGACTGGTTCTCGTCGGCGCGAAAACGATCGACCAAGCGCTGGCCGGCGCCAGCGCGAGCCGCAAGCTCTGGCCGGATGCCAAGATCATCCTGTTGCGGGGCCCGCGAAACGCCGACGATTTCCGGCAGATGCAGGAATCGGAAATCGACGGAAGCGTTCCTCTTTCGGTATCGCAAGACACCTTGATGCGCGCTGTCGATCTGGTGATGCTGGAAAACGCCAAGATCCTGGTCACCGTCGGCCTGCCTCACAGCGCCGTGCGGCCACCGGCGCACGAGATGGAGCCGTTGGAGCAGGCAAGAGAGCGGCGGACCGGCAACGGCGACGACAGCAACGGCAGCGTCCTCCTGGCGCCGGCGAGCCCCACCCTCGCCTATGTGAACGACACCAAGAATCTCGCCGACCGGACGCAGAACCAACCGCGCCCGCGCAATTACCCGCAACTCTCCGAGCGGGAGGCGCAGGTGCTGGAGGGCATCGTCTGCGGCTACTCAAACAAGTTGATCGCCCGTAAGCGCGGGATCACCGAGGCCACGGTGAAAGTGCATATGAAATCAATCCTGCGCAAAATCCAGGTGGCCAACCGAACCCAGGCCGCGGTCTGGGCGATGGAGAACAGCTACCTGAGCCACGTTGAAAAGCGCCTTCTGGAAGCCGGCGAGACGGATAGCACCGGCAACGCCGCAGCCTGAGCCAGGCTGCAGCGTCTCCTCAGCAAACGCGACAGGCGCGGCCGTCGGGTCGACCGTGCCGACGACGGACCTGTTTCCGTCGCGGGCCAAGCTTTCCGCGAATAGAAAAATCACTCCATTTGCTGCGCTCCTGACGCAGCCCAAACGGGGTAATCCCAACTCGCGACGTCAACGACGCAAGCCGCAAACGGGGTGTCGCGGCTTGCTCGGAATATCGTTGCGGCGGATCGGTTGCGGATACACCAAGCCGCCGCCCTGCGCCGTCGCGTCGGTTCGCGCCGCTTTTATTGCGGCGTGATGCCGCTCGCCTTCACCGTCGCCGCCCACTTCTTGATTTCGCTCTGGACGAAACCCTTCAGATAAGCCGGCGAACGCCGCTCGCGCGACACGGGCGTCGTCACCACCTTGCGCAGGCTCTCCTGGACCGACGGCGTCTCCAAGGCGACGTTGATCGCGTGATTGAGCTTGTTGACCGCCACCTCCGGCGCGCCCTTGGGCAGGAAATAACCCATCCAGTAATAGCCGTCGGCGACGTTGACGCCCTGCTCCTTGGCGGTCGGCAGGTTCGGGATCAGCGGCGATCGCTCCTCGGTCAAGATTGCAAGCGCTTTCATCTTGCCGGTTTCGATCAACCGCATCGCCCCGACTGCAATCGGACAATAGAAGTCGATGTGCCCCGCCATCAGGTCCTGCAAGCCGGCCGCCGAGCTGCGATACGGCACATGGGTGACGGTTACGCCAACCGCGTTCAAAAGCTGCGAACAGGCCAGATGCGGCGCGCCGCCGACGCCTGCGGAGCCGAACTGCATCTTCTGGTGATTGGCCTTCAGATGCGCCACGAACTCTTTGAGGTTCGACACCGGAACCTCGTTCCTGACAACGAGGATCAACGGCTGCTCAACCGCGAGCGCCACCGGGGAAAAATCGGCAACCGGATCGTAGGGTACGTTTTTATGGATGGAGAGGCTTTGCGCGTAAGCATCCACCGAGCCGAACGCCACCTGATAACCGTCCGGCGCGGCCTTGGCGACGCGGTTGGTCCCGGTCATGCCGCCGCCGCCAGGCACGTTCTCCACCACCATCTGCTGGCCCAGCACTTCAGACGCCTTGGTGCCGATGATGCGAGAAATGATATCGGAGCCGCTTCCCGGCCCGAACGGCACGACGACGGTGATAAACCGGCTCGGCCAATCCTGGGCCGAGGCTGACCCGAGAGTGGCGCCCGCCAGAACCGCGCCGGCGACGAAAATTTTCAGAGTTGCTCTCACCAAACACACGACGGAAGGCATGACTGGTCTCCCCCATGAGCCGTAGGCATCAGTGGCCGCCTCCGGCCACGCGATCGAACATCGACTTTAAGAGAGAGGAGCGACGAAACGCCAGCGCAGGCAAGGCTACACCGGCCGCGATCACATCCTCACGTTGAGGAAATGCGCGACGAATGATCGCGGTGTCACCGTCCGGCTATTTCAGAAGCGCGCCAGATCACGAGTGCGACTTCGGGCCGGCGCCTCCGGGACCGAACTCCGGGCCCCAATAATTGGTCGGCGTGTCGTCACCCCAGACCTTCGGGCGTTGCGGCCGATCCTGATGCCAAGGCCGCGGCTCGAAGTAGTTCAAGGCTTCGTCGTACATCACATCGAGATCGCAAAAACACTCGACGGTCAGGTTATCGGGGTTCTTGTGATAGATCGCGATGTTGTGGCCGATGATGTGCCGCAACGGCCCCCAGTTCAGCTTGATGTTCCGCCGCGAAAAGGAATCGCAGGCACGATTGATTTCCGCCTCGTCTCGAAGCTCAAAGGCCATGTGGTGCACACCGGCATGGCCGCCGGCTTGCAGGAAATTCAGAGTGTGGTGGTCGCGACTGCAACGCAGGAAGGCAAAAAAATCGCTGCGCTGGTCCGACAATCTGAACCCCAGAACATCGCGATAGAACGCGACCGTCTTCTCGAGGTTCGCGGTATGAAACGCCACATGCCCAAGTTTGCGAACGGCGATTGCGCTGTCGGCGTCGCTTGCGGGCGCAAACGAAAAATCCGCATAAAGCTCAAGTTGCCGGCCTTCCGCATCCTGAAATGCGACGCTCTCGCGAACTCCCGGCGTGACATCGCGCCGCCGTTCGGAAGCGATACCCTGCTTCGACAACCGCGAGGACAACTCGCCGAGGTCGGTTCCTGGCGCAACCTGAAGGGCCAAACGGGCGACGCCGGCGCGATCGCCCTTCTCCAATACAATCGCTTCCAAACCCGTGCGTGTCGCAAGCACGAAGCGTCCGCCCTCGCTCTCGATGACATCGAGGCCGAGAGCACTCGTGTAATAGGCAGCCTGCCGGCTGGGATCTGGGCTGCTCAAGGTGAGATGGCCAAGGCGTTTCACGTCGATCATGACCACCCCTCCAACAACTTCGCTTCGCTCAAACGTACGGTTTTTCACTCAAGCGTACGATACATCGTACGGCGCACGAGCGATCAAACGATGATTGACAGTCGCTAACACAGGCTCGACAATAAAACAACTTTCGCTCATCACCGGCGAGCATTCCACGATGATCAAACTCGTCCACACCGTTGCTGCGGCTGCGGCTCTGTTGTTCGCAACTTGCACGGCGTCGACCGCTCAAGGCTTTCCAACCAAGCCGGTTCACATCGTCGTGCCCTATGCGGCGGGCGGTATTACGGACATCGTGGCGCGCTTGCTCGCTCAGAAGCTGGGAGAACGCTGGGGCCAGCAGGTGGTCGTGGACAACAAGCCCGGCGCGAACGCGCAGATCGGCACCGAGTTGGTCCTGCGGTCGCAGCCCGATGGCTACACGCTGCTCGTCAGCGCGGACTCGACGTTCGTTATGAATCAGCATCTTTATAAGGGCTTGAAATACGATCCCCTGGAAGACTTCGCGCCGATCAGCGGTCTCGGGTCGAGCCCGCAGGCGCTCGTCGTGAATCCGGCGACACCGCTGAAAACCGTTTCGGACCTGATCGCATACGGCAAAAGCCATCCAGGCGAACTGAACTACGGCACGTTCGGTGCCGGCTCTAGCGGCCATCTTAATATCGAAATGCTGCGCATGATGACCGGCGCACGCTTCACACCCGTGCACTATCGAGGCGCGGCCCCCGCAATCAACGATCTTCTCGGCGGCCATATTCAATTCATGATCGTCAGCGTCGGCCTTGTGGCGGGCGCGTCCCAAAGCGGCAAGCTCAGAGCAATTGCCATCGGAAGCGAGAAACGCCTGCCCCAGTTCCCCGACACGCCGACGCTTGCGGAAAACGACCTTCACGGTTTCGAAAAGGGATCGTGGTATGGCCTGGTGGCGCCCAAAGGCACGCCGCCCGAGATCATCAAGAAAATCAGCGACGATACCCAGGCGATCTTCAATGATCCGACGTTCCAGGAGCAGTCGCTTGGGCGAAGTTACATCTATTCCATCGCCAGCGATCCGGCGGCCTTTGCCGACATGATGCGCCGCGAATCTATCAAATGGAAACGAGTGATCGACGAAACCGGGGTGAAGATCGAGTAAGGCTGTTCCCGACTCGGTTTCCTGCCGTGGGCTAAAATCTGTTCAAGCGACGTGCGTCAACGGGTGACGGCCAACATTCGGCGGGCCGAATCCGTCGAGGCCCGGCTGCGCCGTACTATTCCGCCGCGTGCACGCCAACCTCGGCCTTCCCGATCGCGTCAAACGACAGGCTCATCACGTCCCCTGGCTTGACCGGCCCGACGCCGTCGCAGGTGCCCGACATGATGATATCCCCCGGATAGAGCGTGTAGAGCGAGGATGCCCAGGATATCTGCTCGCGCACATCGACGATCATGTCGCGCGTGTTTGCGCTCTGTCGAAGCTCCCCATTCAAGTGAAGGGTGAACGACAGCGACCCCGGATCCGGGATTTCATCCGCCGTCACCATCCAGGGCCCGAGCACGGCGTAGCTCTCCAGCGACTTGCGGAGGCTCCGATCCTCCTTGCCCCTCATGACCATGTCGAGGGCTATCGCATAGCCGGCAACGACGCCGAGCGCGTCCGCCGGCGGAACAAATCCCGTTTTGCGACCGATGATCACACCCAACTCGATCTCATGATCGGTTCTGCGATCCGGGAAACGCACGGCCACGCCCTCCCCTGTGCCGACGAGAGAGCTTGTGGCCTTGAGAAACAACCCTTGCTCCCGCACGCTCTTGTCGCGCCCGGCGAAGAAGTTTGCGGGATCGCGATGCGTCTCGGCAACGTGGGCATGATAGTTCGCCGGCGTGCCGATGATCTTGGACGGATTGGCGACCGGGCTGAACAGTTGCACCTGACCGAGCGGAAGTCCCGGCGCACGGTCGGCCAACGCTTCCATCTTCGGCCGCAACATATCGAGATTGGCGATGAACTGATCGCCAAACGGAAACGGATATCGCAGCGCCGGCAATTCCTGCAGAACCGGCGTCACATCATGCACCGACGTGTTTCTGACGACACCGATTCGATTTCCATTAAACCGGCAGAGCTTCATGGCGGTCGGACCCTCGCGATTCTCGATCCGGCCATACTAAAGCGTTTCGAGCGAATGGAGCAGTGGCTCCCATGAAAGTAACGCGCCCGAACTCATCACGGGTTTGCGCCGCGCCATCAAGCGCGCCGTTGCCGGAGTCTTTCTCAGGAAGCCCCACCCGGCGGCGATGTTCTCAACGTCGCTACTTCATGGCGGCAATCTCAAGGCACGGACATCGCGTGCTCGGCCGCGCCGAGCACGCGAAGATTCGAACCAGTCTCCGCTGCGCCGCCTTGACCTCCCAGGAATTCTGAAGCTCGTTGACTTGGAATATTCGCACCGCCTAGGATCAATGACGCATCGTTTCTTGTCGTCAAAAGCAAGGTGCCGCACGAGATCGCGATTGGAAACAAACTCCGCATCGTGGATGACAAGGCCCAAGATACCGAAGCGGAATCTCGGGCAGATCGTCTGAAAGCGGCAATCGGCAGACTTTGTAGCAAGGGTTGTACGCGGAAAAAGCGCAGCCCAGGAAATTCCGACAATTGGGGGAGACACCGGCATGAGCCGTTACTTCAGAGTGCTCGCTTCTATTTGTGTCCTGGCCTGCGCTGTGGTTACGGGAGGGCTCGCCGCGGCTCAGGACTACCCGACCAGGCCGATTAAAGTCATCGTCCCTTATCCTCCCGGTGACTTGGCCGACGTGATAGCCCGACTCCTCGGCAACGAAGTCAGCAAGGAACTCGGCCAGCCCGTCGTGATGGAAAATCGGCCCGGCGCCTCAGGGCTCCTCGGTCTGCAAGCCGTCGCCGCTGCCGATGCGGACGGCTACACGCTGGTGCTGGGCCAGATGGGCAGCCTCGCCGTCGCACCCAACGTCAACAAGTGGCAACTCAAGGTGCAGGACGCGCTGCAGCCCGTGGCCTTGGCCTACACCAATTACATGATGCTGGTGACCGCGCCCGGCCTGCCGGCAAAGACTCTGCCTGAGTTGATCGCGCACTCCAAAGCAAAGCCGGGGACCTTGCGTGCCGCGACCAACGGTACAGGCGGTTTCCCGCATCTCGCTCTCGAGCTTCTGCGCAAGCAGGCCGGCTTCGACTTCTCTCACATTCCTTATCGCGGCAGCAGCCAGATCCTGACCGACCTGATGTCAGGCCGCGTCGACGTCACCATCTTTGGTTATTCGGGTCTGTATCCATACGTTCAAGATGGAAGGGTCAATGGCATCGCGGTCACCGGCCGCAAGCGCGCGCCCAATGCACCCAAGATTCCGACCGTGGGTGAGACGGTGCCTGGCTACGAGGCACTGGGCTGGTTCGGCTACCTCGCTCCTAAGGGAACGCCGGCGGCGGTGGTGAACAAGATCAACGCCGCGGTCAACAAGGCGCTCGCTCTACCCGAAATCCAGGAGCAGGCACGCCGGCAGGGCCTCGACGCCGCACCGGGCACGCCCGCCGACTTCGCCAAGGCATGGAAAACCGACTACGACAAGTGGGGTGGGATCATCCACGATCTCGGCCTTCAGGGCAGCCGCAACTAAAGCGGCTTCGAGCGAGCCGGATATCGGCTCGCGTGAAGAAAACGCGCCAGAACAAGGGGCGGGAGTCCCTCACCGTTTCCTTGAAACAGGAAAGGACTCTCGCGGCGACGGAGGCATTTGAGAATGCAGAGTTCCGACACGACAGGGCCGCGCTACGAACCATTCGGCTGGCATCATTGGCCGGACGATTTCTGGATGTCCTACCAGTTCCGGCGCGGGCTGGGGGAAACCCAGGAAGGCGGCGGCGCCGTCAGCGAAGTGTTCCAGGCCGGCAGCCGCATCAAGGCCGGCGATTTCGAAAGCTGGCATGTCGAGTGGACGCGCATTGCCGACCGCAACATGCGCCGGGCCGACGAGGCCATGTCGAAGGGCCATGTCCGCACAGCGATGAATTGCTGGCTGCGCGCCGCCAATTATTATCGCGAAGCGGAGTTCTGGCTCAAAGCCGACGACCCACGCAGGCTCACCACGTACACTCTGGCCGAGACGGCCTCGGCCAATTGCTTCACGCGCATGACGCCGCCCGCGGAGGTCGTGGAGATTCCCTACGAGCCGGGCAAGCCGATGCCAGGCTATTTCATCCGCTCCGCCAACGGCGGCGCCAAGCAGCCTGTCCTCATTTCCGTCGGCGGACTGGATTCATATAAAGACGAGCTGTGGTTCATGACCGGCCGCGGCGCCGTGCAACGCGGCATCTCGGTCTTGCTGGTCGACGGCCCCGGCCAAGGCGGCACGTTGCGTCGCCACGGTCTACCCACGCGCCACGACTACGAAGTGCCGATCGGAAAATGCATCGACTGGCTGCAACAACGCAGCGATGTCGACCCCACACGCATTGCCGTCAGCGGCTCCAGCCTCGGCGGCTATTACGCCGCACGCGCCGGCGCCATGGAGCATCGGCTGGCTGCCTGCATCTCTCACGGCGCCATCTGGGATATTCACGAGCGCTGGAAGGCGCGCGACGAGAACCACGGTCTGGCCGGGCACATCAAGTGGGTGTTCGGAGCCAAGAGCATGGCCGAAGCCACCGAGATCGCCAAGCCGTTCAAGCTCGAGGGCGTCCTTGAGAACATGCGGTGCCCTTATCTGATCATTCACGGCGGGCATGACGTGCTCGGCGTGGAGACGGTCAAGACAGTCTATGACTATGCGATCCGCCACGGCGTGAAGGCGACACTGCGGCTCACCTCCGAAGAAGAAACCGGAGCCGAGCATTGTCAGCACGACAATCCAACGCTGGGCCAGGAACTGATGCTGGATTGGCTGGCCGATGTCTTCGGCATCGACCAGAGGAAGCTGGCGTTCTATCCCGGCTGATCGGGCCGCATCGAGGTTCGCACCTGAGCATGGAATTTCGCCCGGCGCCGCCGTGGCTCCGGACAGGCCTATCTGATATCGCATCTCCCCATCGTCACCGGCATCAGCCCTGAGGAAAGGTCGGCAATGAGTCACTGGTTTGAGTATTTCCCCGAGAACCACATGTGGTCGCAGGGCATGATGTTCGGCATCGAGATGGCGGGGTGGGGTGCCGCGTCCATCAGCGAGATCGACCAGATCGGTCAGAAGCTTCGCCCCCATGTCGGCGATAACCAGCGCTGGTGGACAGAATGGGTGGCGATGGCCCGCCGCATCGAGGGATTCGGCGACGCCGAAGAAGCCAAAGGGCACAAGCTGACCGCCGGCGCCTATTATCTGCGCGCGGCCATTTATTATTTCTGCGGGGAACGGTTCATCGCGCCCTCACCCGAGAAATCGCAAACCTACCGCGACTGCCTGCGATGCTTCGCCAAGGGTACTGAGCGGCGCTTTCCGGAAATCGAGCGGGTCGAGGTTCCTTACGAAGGCACGACCCTGCCGGCATGGTTCCTGAAGGCCAACGTCCGCGGGCCCGCGCCGACGGTGGCGATGTTCGACGGCCTCGACAACGCCAAGGAAATGAGCGTGCTCTTTGGCGGCGTCGAGATCGCCAAGCGCGGCATTCACGTTCTGGCCATCGACGGCCCCGGACAAGGCGAGGCGCTGCGCCTGCAAGGCATTCCCAGCCGATACGACTACGAAGTCCCCGCCGGCGCCGCCTACGATTATCTGGCCGCGCGCCCCGAGGTCGATCCATCGCGGATCGCGGTGATGGGGTTCTCGATGGGCGGTTACTATGCGCCGCGGGCCGCCGCCAAGGATCATCGCTTTGCCGCCTGCGTGGCCTGGGGTGGCCACTTCGATTACCACGAATCCTGGGTGAGGCGGCGCAAGATCATGGAATCGGGCGGCACCAAACTCTCCGCACCGGGCTTCCAACTGCCGTGGGTGCTGGGCATGCCGGACATGGATGCCTGCATGAAGAAGCTCGAGGATTATCACTTGCGCGACGCCGCGCCCGAGATCACCTGCCCGTTCTTCTGCATCCACGGCGAGAACGACACCATCGTGCCGCTCGAATTTGCCAAGCGCCTGTACGAGGCCGTGGGATCGAAAAACAAGACGCTGCGCGTCCTGACGGCTTATGACGGCGGCAGCGAACACTGCCAGGAAGACAATCGGCAGGTCGGGGCCAACATCGTCGCCGACTGGTTGGCGGACAATCTTTGAGCGCCGAAAAAGCGACAGCCTTCACGGTTCCTGATTTTTCCAATCCCATCCCGGCTGCCGCCGGGGTGGGATTTCCGTTTCATGCCATGCGATTGGAATCGCGCCGCCGCCTCGCACCGCGGCACCGTTGGCCCTGACGGATTGGGCCACCACCGGGCCGCGCGCGATACGCTTCGAGCACCGACCTCGCCGCGCCATTACGGAATATAGCGCGTTCCGATGCTGGGCTTGCTGTGGCCAAGGCCCGGCAGTTCCCATACGCCGGCACCGGCCGGATTGGTGTCGGCGGCGACATCCACGTCGATCAGGTATGGTCTATTCGCAGCGATACCCTTGCGCACGGCCTCGGCAATGTCGGCCGCACGGTCGATGCGCACGCCTTCGACGCCGGCCGCACGCGCCACGGCGGCGAAGTCCGGATTGTAACGCTGCCCCGTCAGCGGATCGTGGAAGTCGGTCGCCAGCTCGCGGCCGTCCAGATAGCCGCGCTGCAAGCCGCGGATGGATGCGTAAGCATAGTTGTTCCACACGACCCAAACGACGGGCAGATTGTATTCGACCGCGGTGCCGAGCACGTTCGCATGCATGAAGAAAGCGCCGTCGCCGCAGACCGAGACGCATGGCCTGTCGGGCGCGGCAAACTTCGCGCCGAGCACGCCGGCAACACCGAAGCCCATTGCGCCGAAGCCCATGCAGCCGATCAGGGAATCCGGTCGCCGCGGCTTGCAATAGCCAAGCAACCAATTGTGATGCACGCCGATGTCGCTGACGAGGATCGCGTCCTCCGGCAACCCGCGGTCGATTTCGTAAGCCGCCCGCTGCGGATTGACCGGCTGGCTGTCGTCGCTGAAGCCCGGCGCGACCAGCTTGTCCCACTCCTTGCGATAGCCGTCGATCTGGGCAAGCCACCTCTTGCGCGCGTCGAGCTTCTTGTCGATGTCGCTGCGACGGTCGAGTTCCGCCAACACCTGGCGCAGGAAGGTGCGCGCGTCCGCCATCAGGCCGAGCGCGACCGGGTAATTGCGGCCGATCTCCTCCGGGTCGATATCGACATGAATGAGTCGTGTCGGCGGAATGGTGAAGGAATAGCCCGGAATCCAGGAGCTCGATGTGCGGTCGTCGAAGCGCGTTGCCAGCGAGAGCAGCACATCGGCCTGCCGTGTCGCGTGATTGGCCTGATAATGACCGCCGCGGGCGACCAAGCCGAGGGCAAGCGGATGATGCGTGTCGATCACGCCGAGGCCGCTCATCGAAGCCGCGACCGGAATTTGCAGCCGCTCGGCAAGCGCCAGGAGTTCCGCCGTCGCACCGCCGTGACGGATCGCCTGTCCGACCAACATCACGGGACGCTCGGCGTTCAGCAGCATATCGACCGCTTTGACGACGCCTTCCGGATCTGCGCCGCATCGACTCGAGATGTTCGCCGTCCATTCCGTGGCCTGAGGCGCCTCCTCCGCCGCCGCCTCGAGAAACACGTCGAACGGCACATCGAGCACAACCGGACCGGGACGCCCGGTCACCATGGTCTTCCACGCCTGCCGGACGGCGAGCGGCACCATCTCGCCGCGTGTGGGCTGGTAGACGCGCTTGCAGATGCCGCGCACGGTCGATGGGAAATCGGCCTGTTGCTGACGATACATTTCCTGGAAAGCGCCGCGATTGAACTGGCTGGTCGGCACATTGCCCGTCACCGCCAGGAACGGCACCGAATCGAGATAGGCCGTCGCCAGAGAAATCGGCAGGTTCGCCGAACCTGGCCCGCAGGATGTGAAGGTCGCCGTCGGCTGGCCCGACACGCGGTAATAAACGTCCGCCATGAAACCGCAGACGCTTTCATGATGTGTCGAGATCGTTTTGATATCGGACGAGCGTTCACGAAGCGCGTCGATGAATTGAATGTTGCCGTGGCCGCACAGACCGAAGGCGTAAGGCACCTTTTCCTGGATCAGGTAATCGACAATGACTTGCGCGCCGTTGAGCTTGTTGCTCGACATTGAAGAAATTCTCCTGGAAACCTGCTGGCGCCGGACATGCCGAACACAGCGCCGATGTTGTCAAAGCGATCCCAGGATTATCGCAAATTCAACGAATATCATAGCTCGTCCGGCCCCGTGCGCGCAGCATGGCGGCCCCGCTGCCGCGGCCGGGGAGTCTGAATGTCGTAACCCGGACGCGCGCTTAACGACGAACCATGAACCAGGAACAGGATCGCTTTCCACCAGTGGGCGATTGGTATCTCCGGCAAATATAAAGATCGATCTCGCCCTTCTTGGTTCAATACTCTTGAGCGATCATTTGCGCTGGCATCGCAGACATCCCTTTGAACGGCAGACCACGCTGAACGGCGCGCCTCAGGGGATCAGTTTCGGATCGAGCGACAGACAATAATCGGCGATCGCGTTCCCGCGCGTGAACCATACGCGCTCACGAAGCTTGTGCTCGACGATATGCTTGAATGCCCGGCGCAGTGCACGGATGCGATACGGCTGTCCGACGATATACGGGTGCACCGAAAGACAGCACACCATCGGCCGATCCGCCGAACGCTCGACCATTTCGTCAAACTGATCCACGATCAAGTCCGCGAAATCATGTCCCGTCTGCTGCCGGAAAATAAGTGCGGCCGCATCGTTCATTTCCGCAGGATACGGGACCGATAGGATTTTGCCCGCCCGCGTGTTGAGCCAGATCGGCTGATCGTCGCAAGGCCAATCCAGAACATAGGTATAGCCGGCCTCCTTCAGCAGATCGAGCGTTGCCGCGTTCTCGGACGCCGCCGCGCCCAGCCAACCCTTGGGAGGCTTCCCTTCGTGGCGCGCGATGGTCTCGGTCACGTCTTTGATCAGACGCCGCTCGTCGTCCTCCCAAAGCCCTTTCTGCCGCTCCGCGTTCGTCCGGCCGTGCGCGATAACGTCGTCGCCGCGGCCTCGAATCCGCTCAAACAATTCGGGAGCAAAGTCATAAAGAAGGCTGTTGCAGAGATGGGACGCCGGCAGCCTGAATTCGTCATAAAGATCCATCAGGTTCCAGAACCCGACGCGGTTGCCGTAGTCACGCCACGCGTAATTCCGCTGATTCTGAGGCTCGCCGAACTTGGCCGGGTCGTTTCCGATACCTGCCTGAAAAGCATAAAGCTCGACATTGGTGCCAATCCAAAACGCCAGGCGCTTGCCATCGGGCCAGGTGTACTGCGGCCTTTTCGTGATCGCGGAATAGGCGTATCGGTTGTGAAGCGGGATCATGGGCTCACCCTCGAGTGCTCAAATTGCCTGCTGTACATATCGCAAAAAGGCCGCCCGCGGTGACGGGTCGTTTCATGCCTCGATCTCAACGGGGTCCGCGATCCGAACAAAGAGCGGCGCCAGACCTTCGCTTTCGGCGGCCAGCGTGTCCCCAGGCGCCACGGGGCCGACACCGGCAGGGGTTTCGGTGACGATCAAATCGCCTGGTTCAAGCGTATATTGCTTGGAGAGAGGGCTGACGATCTCCGGCCCGTTCCAGATCATCTTTTCCAGGATCGAATTTTGCTTGACCGCGTTTCCGACGCGGATCGCAACCGTCCCTCCCGCAACATGACCGACGCTGCTTGCGCGATGAATGGGGCCGCACGGCGCGCGTCAACCTATTCAATCACCGCGTTGGCGCGGGCGAGCGACGTTGGTCCCATCGCGCGCCCCTAACGCGCGACGCTAGCGACGGACTGAGCTGTAGTCGTCGATCACGTAGCGCGCCAGCGTCATCTTCAGAACCTCCTCGGGCCCCTCCGTGACCATCATGCTACGCTGATCGCGCCAGAACTTTTCGATCGGCAGCTCACGGGTGAACGCGATGCCACCGTGAATCTGCATGCAGCGGTCGGCCGCCTGGAACGAAGCCCGATCTCCGAACATCTTGACCGTGTAGGCTTCGCGCCGAACATCGTCACCCCGATCATAACGCCAAGCGGCATTGTAGACCGAAAGCCGCAGGTGCTGCAGATCGATATATGAATCGGCAATCATCCACTGGATCGCCTGCCGATCGGACAACGGCCGGCCGAACGTCACGCGCTGCTTGGCATAACTTGCCGCCATCTCGAGGCAACGCTCGATCACGCCGATGGCGCGTGCGCCATGCCTGATCCGCCCGACGTTAAGCCAATCCTGCGCGAACTTGAATCCCTCCCCTTCCTCGCCGATACGATTTTCGACCGGAACGCGGACATTCTCGAACACGATCTCGCACGGTTCGTCGTCCATCATGGTCGGCTGCGTGCGCACGATCTGCACGCCCGGCGTATTCATGTCGACAAGGAAGCTCGTGATGCCATGCGCACGCTTGGAGCGATCCACCGTCGCCATCACTTGCGCGAAGTCCGCCTTCAGCGCATTGCTGATAAACCGTTTGTAGCCGTTGATGACATAGTGATCGCCCTCGCGAACCGCCGTCGTGCGCAATCCTGACGGGTCGCTACCGGCGTCCGGTTCGGTCAGGCAGAAGCACGCCCTCTTCTTTCCTTCAAGCACGGGGATCAGGTATCGCTTCTTTTGCTCCTCGTTCAGTTGATAGAGGATCGGCGTCGCCTCCGGTCCGAAAATCTGCGGCTTTCGTGTCGGCAGCGCGATGGTCCGCGCCATCTCCTCCCAGACCACGACCCGCGCCAGCAGGCCAAGGCCTAGCCCGCCGTATTCCGTCGGCGTCGAAATATGCCAGTAACCCATCTCTTTCGCCTTGGCCTCGAGCTTCGCCCGGATATCGGGCTTCATATCCGGCCCCTCATAAGCGTCCCGTTCGATCGGGATGATCTCCTGATCGACGAAGCGGCGGAGCTGACGCTTCATGAGTTGCAGTTCTTCCGGAAGCTCGAAGTCCATGCATCACTCCCAATGAATTGCGTGAAGTGGATCGCCAACTCGTCGCGTCCGTTTGTTCGCGCGTCGAGCAAGACAGGGCGGTCTTATCTCTGTCGATCCGATTTGCTGTCAAGCTACGGAGGCGGTGGTCTTTCATGCTCGCAACACATTCGAACTCAGGACCGCGCTCACGATTCACCGAATGTCTTCAAAGCCCACTGGCAGAATTGCTCAATCTTCGGCGTGAAGGCCCGGTCGCGGTGCACCACCAATTGGTAGCTGAGCGGCGACCGCAGACGCACCGAAAACGGTTCGATCAGACGTCCACTGCTCAATTCGCCTTGAACCAACGAGCTACGCCCCATCATGACGCCGAGTCCGTCAACAGCGGCCTGAATGGCGCTGTAGAGCGGATCGCAATGAATTTCCTCGGCAAAGGTCACGCCCGATGCTCCGGCTTTCTCAAGCCAGAGCGGCCAATAATCGTAACCCGTCAGCGGATGCGCGTTCAGGATGACCGGATAACCCTTGAGATCCCTTGGACTTTTGAGCCGCGCCGAACGCCGCTGCAGCATCGGGCTGCAAACGGGAAACACGTCTTCATCCGCCAGTTTGTAGCTGACCATGCCCGGCCAAGGCCCGGCGCCAAACTGGATCAGAACGTCGTAATCGTAGGCCAACAGGCTTGCCGCACGTCCTGCCAATAGCGCGCCCAACGGGCTTTCCCCCGGCGCGAAGGCACGGATTCGGAGAAGCGTATCCGGATACATCGCGCGAAATTCGCGCAAGCGCGGGATGAGAGCGTTGATCGCAAATGTCGCGAGGCACCCAATCGACAACATGTTACCGTGCTGACTCTCGACGGCATGATCGGTCGCCTGCGCCAATTGAACAATCGCGGCACGCGCCGGAACAAGGAATTCCTTTCCGATCGGCGTCAGATACAGCGAGTTTCCCTCACGGGAGAACAGCTTGGTGCCGAGCATGGTTTCAAGCTTGGCGATACGCTGACTGACGGCGCCCTGCGTCACGCCGAGTTCCGTCGCCGCGCGGGTGAAGCTGAGGTGCCGGCCCGTGGCCTCGAAGGCCTGGAGGCTCGACATGGAGGGCAGATTCTTGCGCATCTTCAATTCCTTGCGGTTTTTGCACGGCTCCGGCACGCTTATTAGATTTTCTAATACGCGCAATCAATTGAATCGTTTGCGCCGCGGCCGAGGCTGCTGCCAAACTGACTGGCATAAAGCAGCCGCCCGCGTTCTCGGAGCCTCCCCCAACGGAGTCCATAGTTCGACGGGACTTTCGTTTTGGAGAGTCGAGTTGCCATCCAACGCGGAGCATTTGCTTCGACCGAAGTCGGTCGCGATCATCGGGGCATCGGATTCGAGCCGGGGCGGCTGGGCCCAGAGCTTGTTCAAGAACATCGAATACGCTCAGCCCGACGCGAAACTGTTTCTCATCAATCCGAAACGAACCGAGCTTTGGGGCCGCAAGGTCTACCGGAATTTTTCCGCCATCGGCGAGCCAGTCGATCTCGGCCTTTGCGTGATTCCGAGCGTGGCCGTGGTCGATACGCTGACCGAGGCCGCGGAGAACGGCTTGCGTTGCGCGCTGATCTACGCCGCACAATTCGGCGAGGGTGGCGACGCCGAAGGCGCGGCGCGCGCACGAGCATTGCTCCAGCTTCGCGATCGCTACGGCATGCGCATATCCGGCCCCAACTGCATGGGCTCGCTGTCGTTACGCGAGCGGCTGCTGCTCTATCCGGCCGAACGTGTGCGAGCGGTCCAGCAAGGCTCCGTCGGCATCGTTTTCCAGTCCGGCGGCACGTTCCAGTATTGGCTTCAGCAGGCCTCGGTTCGCGGCGTGGGCTTTTCCTATGCCGTGTCGAGCGGCAACGAACTCGACCTGACGATGGCGGATTACCTCGACTTCCTTGTCGAGGACGAGAACACGCGCGTCATCGCGTGCCTGGCGGAAGGCATTCGCAAACCGGATGCCTTCATGGCGTCGGCGGCCAAGGCGCTGCGCGCCGGCAAGCCCATCGTCATCGTCAAGGGCGGCCGCAGCGCGAGAGGCAAGCAGGCGGCCGCGAGCCACACCGGGGCGCTGGCCGGGGACGACGCCGTGTTCGACGCGATGTGCCGCGCCTACGGCATCATCCGCTGCGACACGCTCGACGACATGATCGAAACATGCCTCGCTTTCCAGGCGGGGCGCCTGCCCGACAATCCCGGCGTCGGCATCGTGACGTTTTCGGGCTCATCCAAGGGACTGATGCTCGACTACGCGGAAGATGCCGAGCTCGATCTGCCGTCGCTTTCGCCCGATACGCAAGAAAAACTCGCACCGCATCTCGATGCCGGCCTGGCCGCCGAAAACCCGCTCGACGTCGGCGCCACGGTGGCGCGGCAATATCAGCGCTTCGCCGACGTTTGCAAAATCGTCGCCGCCGACGACAACGTCGGAACCCTCCTGGTTCAAGGCAGCCTGCCGTCCGTGACGTTCGACAACCAGGACCCGAGCAGCTTCGCCGACTTGGCAAGCGCAACGCAAAAGCCTGTCCTGGCGTGGAGCCGCACGGCGCAGAACGTGACCGGCGAGGCGTTGCAATTCCAGGCCAAGGCCGGAATGCCGTTTCTGCAAGGCATGCCGCAAACGGTTCGCGCGGCGGCCCATCTCATTCGTTTCGCCGAAAGCCGAAAGCGCGGCGCACCGAGCCTCGCGCCGATGACGCGGCCGGGCACGCCCCTCTCCGCGGCCGCGATGAACGACCTGATCGAGCAGCGGGGGATTGCCCTGCCGCGCAGCCGCTTCGTAGCCACCGCGGCTGAGGCCGCGCGCGCCGCGGAAGAAATCGGATTTCCCGTTGCGTTGAAGATCGTCTCACCGGACGCGCTGCACAAGACGGAGGTCGGCGGCGTGGCGCTCGGCTTGCGCAATGCGGCAGACGTGACGGCGGCGGCAGACGCCATGACCGGACGCCTGCACGCGAGCCATCCTGCCGCCAAGATTGATGGGTTCCTGGTGCAGGAGATCGTTCGTGGCCTTGAACTGATCCTGGGCGCGCGAACCGATCCCATTTACGGACCGTTCCTGATGGTGGGATTGGGCGGCATCCAGGCCGAAGCGTTGCGCGATACGGCCATCAGCCTGTTGCCGCTGGATCGGGACGGCGCCAGCCACATGCTTCAATCGTTGCGGGCCAAGGCTCTGCTGGGTGCCTTCCGCGGTCAGCCGGCGCGCGACGTCGAGGCTGTCATCGCGGCCATGCTCACACTGGGCCAACTTTTCGCCGAGAACCGCGACTGGCTGAGCGATATTGAGATCAATCCGCTGATCGTTCGGGAAGCCGGACAAGGTGTCCGCGCGGTCGATATCCGGCTCATCCCCAAGCAGCGTGGAGAAGCGACCTGACGAACTGATCTCGAACCCTCGATGCGGGCGGCATGACACTCAGTGCCTATAAATCCAAAAACGGCACCAACGATTGGGAGTGAAAGAGAATGAGATCCATTGCCCTTCGATGCATCTTCGCCACGCTGCTGAGCGTTGCGGCGGCCTATCCCGCAGCGGCGCAATGGCCGAACCGGCCGATTACGCTCACAGTGGCCTTCGCCGCCGGCGGCGTCACGGATGGAGTCGCGCGCAAGGTCGCGGCGGAACTCGGCAAAAGCCTCTCCCAGGACATCGTCGTCGAGAACAAGGGCGGTGCCGGCGGCGGCATCGCCGCGATGGCCGTCGCCCGTGCGCCGGCCGACGGCTATTCGCTGCTGTTCGCATCGTCCGGTCCGGCGGCGCTGAACAAGCTGATCTACAAGAAACTGGCATACGACCCGGAAAAAGACCTCACCCCGATCGTCCTTGTCGGCTTCATTCCGCAGGTGATTGCCGGCAAGCCGACGCTGCCGGTCAACACTCTCAAGGAGTTTGTCGAATACTCCAAGAAAAACCAGGGCAAGATGACGTTCGGCAATTCCGGCATCGGAACGACGTCGCAGATTGCCGCCGTCTGGTTTGCACGAGCCACTGGCATCGAGGCCACCCACGTCGCCTATCGCGGAACGGCGCCGCTGGTGAACGACGTCATGGGCGGCCAGATCGACGCCGGTTTTCCCGGATTCTTTCCGCAAACGACGAGCTTGAAAATCCTCGCCGTGACCTCCGACAAGAGGATCGAGGCGCTGCCCGACGTTCCCACCGTCAAGGAAACCGGCGTTGCCGATCTCACCTCCGGCTTGTGGTTTGGCTTGATGGGGCCCGCGAACCTCCCTCGCCCCATCGTCGATCGGATCAACACGATCGTGAACGCCTATCTGGCAACGGACGAGGCCAAGGCCATCGCCAAGACATTGGGCATGCGGATCATGGGAGGTTCACCGGAAGACATGCGCGATCTCGCCGCGCACGAGATCAAGCGGCTGCGCCCGATCGTCGAAGAGGCCAAGATCAGTGTCGAATAACGGCAGCGGTCATATCCAAAAAACGCAACGTCATTTCCGACAGCGGCGGCTGGATCCGTGTTGGAAATGTCTCAGGCTTGATACCGGAATACGAAACACGGGGCTTTGAAAAGGAACGGCACATGAGCGACAACCTGAAGTACGTGAAGGTCGAGAAGAACAAGGACGGCATCACTTGGGTCTATCTGAACCGGCCCGAGAAGCGGAACGCGATGAGCCCTGCGCTGCACGAGGAAATGGATGCGACGCTGGCGCAGCTTGAGACGGACCCCGACACCAAGGTCGTCGTCATTACCGGCGCGGGCGGCAACTTCTCGGCCGGCCAGGATCTCAAGGAATTCTTCCGCGCCAACGAAAACAATCCCGCCGGCCGCAAGCGCGCTCAACAGACCGCCAATCGCTGGCGCTGGGAGCGGCTCTATCATTACGACAAGCCGACCATCGCCATGGTCCAAGGCTACTGCGTCGGCGGCGCGTTCATGCAGCTCCTCGCGGTCGATTTCGTCGTAACCGCCGAAGATGCCGTCTATTCGCTATCCGAAATCAACTGGGGCATCCTGCCGGGTGCGCTGGTGGCGAAGGTCGTTGCGGATTCGGTGCTGCCGCGTCACGCGCTCTACTACGCCTGCCTCGGCGAGCCCTTCGATGGCAACGAGGCGGTGCGGATCGGCATGGCCAACATCGCCGTTCCCAAGGACAAGCTGGTCGCGGAAACCGAGAAGCTGGCGCAGAAGCTTATGCTCAAAAGCCCGGCCGTGCTGCGTGCGACCAAGCAGGCGGTCCGCCAGGTTCGCACCATGGATTTCGGGCAAGCCTACGATTATCTCGCCGCGAAGGGCGCGGAGATCAAGGCGAACGATCCCGAGCAGTCTTACAAGACCGGCCTGTCTCAGTTCATCGACAACAAGAGCTACAAGCCGGTTTATGGCGCCTTCAAACTCGGCACGCTGTTGACCGATCAAAGCAAGAAGTGATCCGGCAAATTCCGCCCATCCCTTTGCCGGATCGACGGAGACCCCGCTCAACGAGCGGGGTCTTTTTTGTGCGGCGATTGGCTTCAGGCTCGCCGGCGAACCGGCCAAGCGTTTAGGACTCCGTCCTGTCGGCGAAGCCCAGCTCCCGCAATATCTCCTCGGTGTGTTCGCCTAGGACCGGCGGCGCAACCATTTTTCCGGGCCGTTCGCCGTTGAAGTGCACGGGCGGATTGATGCCCCACACCTCCCCCTCCTGGGGATGCTCGACACGATGGAACGTCTGCATATGCGCGACTTGCGGATCGGCCATGACCTCCTCGACATCGAGAACAGGAGCGAACGGCACGTCCTGCGCCTCGAGGCGTCGCGCCCATTCGTCTCGCGGCTGCGTCGCGAAGCTCTTGGCCAGTTCCTGCGTCAACGACTTGTAGTTGACGATCCGCTGCTCGCGTGTTGCAAAGTCTTGATGCTTGGCCAGGTCCTGGCGGCCGGTCGCGGCAAGAAGTCCCTCCCAGAACTTCGGCTGCGACGACAAATGCAGCGCGATCAGCCGCCCGTCCGCGCAGCGGAATGCATAGGACTGCGAAACACTGGCGCGTGTCGCTGGCGCGACCTTGGTGCCATAGCGCTTGAAATTGACGAAGGCATCGGGAGCGAAGGCAATCGTCGATTCCATCATGTTGGTTTCGATACGGACACCCTTCCCCGTCTTCTCGCGTTCATACAATGCGCCGAGGATCGCATAAGCCGCGTAGAAGCCGGTGATGTTGTCGGCAATCGTCGGCCCCAGCACCTGCGGGGCCTGCGGATCGAGGAATTGGCTGGCGATGCCGCTCAGCGATTGCGCCACCGCATCATAAGCTGGCCGATTGCGATAAGGCCCCGCGGGACCGAACCCGGTAATCGACGCATGGATGAGGCGCGGGTTCTCCTTCATGAGCACCGCGCTTGACGCGCCAAGCCGATCGAGCACGCCTTGGCGGAAGTTGTCGATCAACACATCGCTGCGGCGCACCAGTTCGAACAAAACCTGCTTGCCCTGCTCCGAGCGCAGATCGAGCGCCAGGCTTCGCTTGCCGCGGTTATAGGCAATGAAGTGGCCGCCATAGAGCCCGCCGCGAAAACTGCGAAACGGATCGCCACGCTCAGGGTTCTCCACCTTGATGACCGAAGCGCCGAGGTCCGCCAGCAGCATGCCAGCCAATGGCCCTGTGATCATCGTGGTCAGTTCGAGAACCCTCACCCCCGCCAACGGAGCTTGCATCAATATCCTCTCGACACTTCACGCGACCGCATCCGGCCGCGCCGTCAGAACTTCAAGCCGGCCTCGCGAATGATCGTGGTCCAGCGCTTGGTTTCGCTGTCGATCAGCTTCGCGAATGCATCGTCGCCGACCTCGCGCACCGTCGCCCCCTGCTTGGCCAGGGCTTCACGGAAGGCGGGCGTCTGCACGGCGGTGGTGAAGGACGATTTCAGCTTCGCCACCGCTTCGGCCGGCACCCCGGCTGGCGCGAGAATACCATACCAATTTTCGGTCACCGCTCCCGGCAACCCGGCCTCGGCCATCGTCGGAACATCCGGCAGCAGCGACGAGCGCTCCGGTGCAGTGACAGCCATAGCCGTCAACGTGCCTTGCCGGATGTGCGGCGCCATCACCGCAACGTCGGAGATCGTTGCGTCGATTTGGCCGGATACGAGGTCCGGCATCGCCGCGCCGGTGCCGCGATAAGGCACATGAAGCAGGTCGATGCCGGCCTCGCGCTTGAACAGCTCACTCGCCATGTGCGTGTTGGTGCCAAGTCCCGCGGACGATACGGTCAACTTGCCGGGATGGGCCTTCGCGTATGCGATGAAATCGGCCACGGTCTTGAAACCGTGCTTCGGATGGACCACCAGGACCAACGGAGACTGCCAGATCAACGTCAGCGGAATGAGATCCTTCTTGACGTTGTACTGGATTTGCCGAGCCGCCGGAATGAACACCAGCGGCCCCACCGCGCCGAGCAGCAGCGTATAGCCGTCGCGCTCGCCCTGGATAACCTGCTCGGTCCCGGTCAGCCCGCCGGCACCGCCGCGATTTTCGACAAAGACCGACTCGCCAAGACTTTTACCCAGCGCCTGCGTCAGCAAGCGCGCGCCGGTATCGCTCGGACCGCCCGCCGCATAAGGCACCACGATACGCACGGGGCGCGTCGGATAATTGTCGGCAAGGGCTCCGTTGGCCATCACGATTGTCATCGCCACCGCCGCGAGGAAAACACGGATCCCGACCACGGGCCCCTCCTATTTGATTTAGTTACAAAACTATTTTTGTTGTTATCCCCGCCCGCGTCAATGGCCGGCCTTTACACTTGCCCTCCAGGAACGAGGGATGGAAAATTTCGCCGCTGCGCCCATCGGTGGTAAGGAATGGCTAGCCGCACCAGCGGCAGGCCGTTATGTAACAGATCACATTGACCATCCGATTCCGTGCGACGACAGGCTTGAAGAATGCCCAAGGCGACCAAAACCAAGAACGGTCGGGGAGAACCGCTGACGGTTTCTCGCCCGCCGCTTCTTGTCCGCGGCAACGACGAGGCATTTCGCCAGTTCGTGCATGACACTCTGGCGTTCGCCAGCCGGATCCAGGCCATCCGCAACGCGCTGGGCAGCGTCATCGGCCTCTCCGGGACGCAGTATACGATCCTCATCGCCATCGCCCGTGAGAATCAAGAAAATAACATTGGAATCAATTATATAGCCGAAAGCCTCCATTTCAGCCCGGCGTTCGTGACCATCGAGGTCAACAAGCTCGTCGCAGCGAAACTCGTGACCAAGAAAGAGAACCCGACAGACCGCCGGCGTGTGCTTCTTTCCACCACCCCCAAGGCCCTTGAACTGTTGCGAAGCCTGACCGCCGTGCAGCGGCCGGTCAACGACATGCTCTTCGAAAGCCTTTCGGCCGAGGACTTCGAGTGGCTGCGACACAAGACCCCACACCTCGTGGACAGCGCCGACCGCGCCCTTCGTCTGTTCGATTTCATGTCGGCGAACGGGGATGGCTGAACGCCCCCAGGACGGACCGCCACGGCGCCCGCGCCTGCCCTGTACCGCTCAATAACTTTGTTATAAAGTTAGTATCGTGATCGAAGGCCTCGGGTATCGAAAATCTCGAGCCCGGTCGTCGGCCTATTGTGAACAATGATCCCCATCCGGGGATGCGGCGCCGCCGTCGTATCCCCGCCACCGGAGACGCAAGGATGAACACAATCACCGGCTTACGGGTCGTTCGGATGCTCGCAGGTGCGGCGGCCGTGCTGACCGCTTGTTCCGGCATGGCCGTGGCCCAGCCGGCGGCCAGCTATCCGTCCAGGCCTATCACGATCATCGTGCCCTATCCCGCGGGCGGGCCGCCCGACGTGATTGCACGCGTGGTCGCGGCGCCTCTCGAAAAGGAACTGGGCAAGCCGATCATCATCGAAAACAAGCCGGGCGCCAGCACGTCGCTCGGCACCATCGCCGCCTCGCGGGCGGCACCGGACGGCTACACGATCCTCGCTGTCGAGCCGGGCTTCGTGGTGACGCCGAATACGTTGGCGAAAGCCGGCTACGACCCGGTGAAGGATTTCAAGCCGATCAGCCTGACGTCGCGTACGTTCCACACGTTGGGGGTCGCGACGAACCTGCCCGTCAACACCGTGGCCGACTTCATCAAGCTTGCGCGGCAAAAGCCCCAGGAAATCAAGATCGGGCACTCGGGCGTCGGGACGCCGCCGTTCCTCAGCGCACTGTCCTTCATCCAGGCCACCGGCGCCCCCATGCTGCTGGTTCCCTATCGCGGCACGGCCCTGGTGGTCGGCGATGTCGTGGGAGGGCATGTTTCTGGCGTCTTCACCGGCCCGAGCACCACCGCCACCCTCGCCAAGGACGGCAAGCTGAAGATTCTCGGCGTCACCGGCCGCAAGCGTCTCGCCGCGATTCCTGATGTGCCGACGTTCCTGGAGAGCGGCATCGAGATGCAGGGCGTGAACGACGGCATCTGGTTCGGCCTTGTGGCTCCAGCAGGAACGCCCGACGATATCGTGGCCAAGCTCAATGCCGCGGTGAGAAAAGCGACGCAGGATCCCAACGTGGTCACCAAGCTTGGGGCGCAGGGGATTTCGACCATCGCAACCACGCCGGAAGAGATGGCCAAACAAATCGCGTCTGAATATGCGCACTGGCGCGACGCATTGCACAAGGCGGGAATCAAGCCGGAGTAAATCGGTTTAACCGCGACACGCACGCCTCCCGGCCGCGATACAAGGCGGCCGGGTTGACATTGAAGGAACACTGAGTGGCAAACTCCGATCGAAGCTCAGCCCTGGGATTGTCCAACCACCTTTCGCTATGATCCCAATGGCGGGTCGAACGGCCGTGAGGGCAAGACCGGATCGCAACAGATCAGCCGGCATCCGATGGCGAGCAAACAATGAACCTCCAAGGAACGCAAACGCCGCCCCTTGCTGAAAGTTCAGCGCAACCGCGGTGGCGTGATCTGCGCGAATGGTTGGCGTTGCTGGAGAAGCACGGCCAACTCCATACCGTGAGCGCAGCCGTTGATCCGATCGAGGAGCTGTCGGCCGTCACCTTCCTGGCGACTCGCCGTCTCGGCACGCCCGCCTTGCTGTTTGAGACCTTTCGCGACAATCCATTCGAAGCCCGTGTACTGGCCAACATGCTCGGGTCGAGCAAGGAGCGCTACGCGCTCGCCGTCGGCCTCGATCCGGCGCTTTCGACGCGCGAGATGATCGACGCCACCAGCGCTCTGACGACACGGCGCATTCCGCCGGTGCGCGTTCCAGCAGCGACCGCTCCCGTGAACGAGATTGTCCTGCGGGGTGACGAAATCGATTTGACCAAGCTGCCGGTGCCGAAATTCTGGCCGGCCGACGGCGGCCCGTTCATCGGCACCGGCGATGTGACGCTCACGGCGGACCCGCAATCGGGCCGGATCAACGCCGGCGTCTATCGCCAGCAGCTCTACGGGCCCCGGCGCGTGGGCTTGAGCTGCGTTCCCGGCCGGCATGCGCTGCAAGACTGCGAGGCCGCTTGGGCGCAGGGTAAACCAGCCGAAGTCGTCGTTGCCTACGGCATCGACCCGGTGCTGATGATGGTTGGTTCGCAACGCTATGCCGCCGACGAATCCGAACTGGACGTCGCAGGCGGCCTGATGAATGCCCCGGTGGAAATCACCGATGCGGAGATCGTCAGCCTGCCGATCCTTGCGCGAGCCGAAATGGTCATCGAAGGCCTAGCCCATCCCGACGACCTGGAAACGGAAGGCCCGCTCGGCGAGTTTCACGGCTTCTACAGCGGCGCGCCCTCACGCAAACCCGTGATCGAAGTGCAGGCGCTGCACATGCGCCGACGCCCAATCATGACGGCGGCGCTGATGGCGACGTACCCGTCCTGCGAAATCGGCGCTTATCAGGCGATCATGCGCGCCGCGCGCATCCAGGACAATCTCGCCGATATGAAAGTGCCCGGTATCCGTGGCGTGTACTGCCACCCGGCGGCCGCGGCGGGCAATTGCGTTGTCGTCGTCTCGCTGCAGCAGATGTATCCGGGTCATGCCGGCCAAGTGCTGGCGCTCACCGCGCACTGCCCAGCGGCAACCTATTACACCAAATGGATCATTGCGGTAGATGACGATGTCGATCCCACCGACTTCGACGAGGTGCTCTGGGCGATCAGCACGCGCTGCAATCCTGCCGACGATCTCGATATCCTGCGCAACACCATGAGCTTTCGTGCCGATCCAAGTCTCGCACCGGCCGCGAAGCCCTACGGGTCGAAGGTTCTCGTCAACGCCTGCACACCGCACCAGCATATCAAGCAGGCGCCGGTGCGCACGGCCCTGCGCGAGAGCGTCTATCGCAACGTTTCCGAACGCTGGGCCGACTTCGGCTTTACGGAAAATCCGCCAGTGTTGCGAGACTTCTTCTCCGAAAAGAAATAGGGCACCGAGGCTACTCAAACATCGAACACTCCGGACGCCGCGCAAGCGGAATCCGAAATGCCGATATAGGCTCAGGATCGAACCTGGATCCCGGCCCGCACTTTGCACAGTCCGGAATAATAACACCGCGCGTGCCGGTGTTCCCGCTCGTTACGCAACGACCCTGGAGCGTTGGGGCCCGGCTTGCAAATCGTAGCTATCGAGCATCCCGTCAAGCAGCTTTGCGGCCGCACCCCAGTCATAAGTCCGAAGCGCGTGGTTCTTCACCACGAAGCTGGCACCCGCGTAGAACATCTCGTACTGCTGATGACGCGACGCGAACTCGGAGCCGACCGCATCCCATGCAAGCTTATAAAACTTGACCTTCTCCTGGGCGCTTGCCGCAGGTGACTGCTGCGTCTTTTCAATCAGCGCAGCAATATCCGGGTTGGCGAAGTCACCCGACGAGGACGGCAACATGATCATGCCACCGCCGGCGAGCTCACGCAGCGTGTTGACGATCTTCGGATAAAGCTTCTGGGTCAGCGTTTGCGCGGTGTAGAGCGTATGCCGGTCCGGTACAAAATAGCGCCCGTGCATCCGTCCCTTGGCTTCCATCGCCGCGACCAACGCATCGACCATTCCGGCTTCCGCCGCCAGTTGACCAAGCGTTTCGCGCACCTGGGGGAATCCTCCGGTACCGTTGATCTCGGTAATGCGTCGCGCGATTCCCGCCAGAAACCGTACCTTCACCGATAACCGAATCATCGCCTGATAATTCTGGTAGACGTGCGCGGGCGTTGCGTGAAACTGCTTCTGACACATCTCAATGCTATCGAACACGAAGACGCGCTCCCACGGTACCCTCACGTCGTCGAAGTAGAGCACCGCGTCGTTCTCGTCGAAACGATGGGAAAGCGGATTGTCGAACAGATCCGGCGCCCCCTCCTCGTAAGACTTGCGCGACAAAATCTTCAAACCTTTGGCGTTTAACGGAATGACGAACGACACCGCATAGCGCTCATCGCCAGGCTGCAGCGGTTGGATGCAGGTGACAAAAACCTCGTTGGCCATGACCGCGCCGGTCGCCAGCATCTTGGCGCCGCGCACCGTGATGCCTTCGGCGTCGCGATCCACCACACCGGCAGTCAGGTATTCGTCCTTCTGGCCGCTCGCGCCCTTCGAACGATCGGCCTGCGGGTTGATGATGACGTAGGTGAGGTAGAGGTTGTTCTCACGGGCGCGCCTGAAATAGTCCGACAGCGCCGCGGCGCGCCGGGGGTCGTAGGCCTCGAACACGTCGAGCCCCATGTACATGCCGGAAATGCAGGAGGCGACGTGGTCGGGCGCGCGGCCGAGCAAGCCGCAATGCAGACCGTTCCACGCCTCGATCGCATGGCGGCGCTGACAGAGTTGGTCATAGGTTTCCGGCAATTGCCAAATGCGGTTGGCGACGCCGCCCGTCTCGGTTGCAAACGTCATCAGGTCGCGATTTTCCGGAGCGGACTGGAAATCGTAGAGCTTCGCGACGGATCGGATGGCATTGCGATAGGCCGGATGCACCGATGCATCCTCCACGCGGCGTCCGTGCAGATAGATGGCGCGGCCATCACGCAACGTCTGGATGTGCTCCTCGCCGGTCTTGAGCATGTCGTTCTCCGGGTTCGTCGGTTCCGCGTTCAGGGCGCAGGTCTCTGGCCACCACGTCGTGTTATTTTCTACAATTACCTTTATTACAAAGTCAATTTCGACTATGCTTCGGGGCGCCGATCGGCCAGGATATTGTTGCGTCAGTGTGCTGGCGCCGAATGGGCGAACCGCCCAAAAGACGGGGATAAAACGACATGGACTTCGAGCTCCCTGAAGAGCTGCAGATGCTCAAGCAGCAGCTCCGCCGCTTCGTCGATCGCGAGGTCATTCCGATCGAGCGGGAGGCTTATGAAGGCCCCGACCTCAAGCCTGAGGTGCGGGCGCGCCTCGAAGGCATGGCGAAGGAGATGGGCTACTGGCACATCGCTGTCCCCGAAGAATACGGCGGCATGGGATTAGGCCTCATGGCGCGCGCGGTGATCTGGGAGGAGATGGGCCGCACCATCGCCTTTCCCGCGCGCAAGGCGCAAATCTTCGGGCCAGAGATCAGCCCGATTCTCTACCATCTCAACGATGAACAGAAGGCCGAGTATCTCTATCCGGTGATCGCAGGCGAAAAGGATTGCTGCTTCGGCCTCACCGAGCCCGATGCCGGCAGCGACCCGGCCGGCCTCAAGACCACTGCCGTCCGCGATGGCGACCATTACGTTATCAACGGCTACAAGCGCTTCATCACCAACGCGCAGCATGCCGACTTTGTGCAACTGATGGCCTCGACCGACCGCTCCAAGGGCGCGCGCGGAATCACGGCGTTCCTGGTCGACATGAACACCCCCGGCGTGTCGATCGTCCGCAGCCAGCCAACGATGATGGACGACGAACCTTGTGAACTGGCGTTCGACAACGTGCGCGTTCCCGTCTCCAAGCGGATCGCCAATGAAGGCGACGGCTTCAAGCTGGCGCAGGATTGGATCAACACCGGCCGTGTTCGCCACGGCGCTCGCGCGCTCGGCGTGATCCAGCGTTGCCTGGAAATGGGCGCAAGCTACGCCAAGCAACGCACCACCTTCGGCCGCAAGCTGTCGGAGCGGCAGGCGATCCAGTGGATGCTGACAGACTCCTTCATGGACCTGCACCAGTTGCGATTCGTCGTCTATCATGCCGCCTGGAAGCATGAGCGCGGCGAAGACATCCGCTACGAAGCCTACATGGCGAAAATGCTGGGCGACCGGCTGTCGTTCCAGGCGGCGGATCGTTGCATGCAGATCCACGGCGGCATCGCCTTCACCAAGGAACTTCCGATCGAGAAGTTCTGGCGCGACCAGCGCAGCATGATGATTACCGAAGGTCCCGAGGAAGTGCTACGCATGACTTTAGCCCGTCACGTTCTGGAGCAATACGGCGCATGAGCACACCGGCCCTTCCCGACCAGCAATCCATCGAGATCGGCGGGCGCACGCTCGCCTGGCGAGAAGCCGGGCGCGGCAACCCGCTGGTGCTCGTCCACGGCATCGGCGGTTATTCAGGCTCCTGGGCCCGGCAGTTCGAAGCCTTCGCGAATGACTTCCGTGTCATCGCATGGGATGCGCCGGGCTATGGCGGCTCCACGGGCTTTTCCTCGCCTCACCCGCGCGCCGACGATTACAGTTCGGCTTTGGCCTCGTTGCTCGAGGCGCTCAACGTGCGCGCGCCGCATCTCGTCGGTCATTCGCTCGGCTCGATCATGATCGCCTCGCTCTGCAAGGCACACAACGTGTCACCGCGCAGCATGACCTTGCTTCAGCCTGTGCTCGGCGCCGGACATCTTCCCGAGGACGAGCGCAAGAAAATCCACGATGCCCGCGCCAACGACATGCGCACGCTCGGCCCCCGCGAGTTCGCGCTGCAGCGCGGCCGTACCATTCTCAGCAAAAGCGCATCGCCGGATGTGGTCGCGGAGGCGACCGAGGTCATGGTCAAGGTTCCGCAGGACGGTTATCTCGCCGCCTGGGACATGATGTGCGGCTCGCAACTCATGCCGCTGCTCGATCCCAAACACCCGACCATGATCGTCTGCGGCAGCGACGATCCGGTCTGCCCGCCGGCAACCGGAAAATCCATCGCCGATAAGATGCCGGGCGCCGAGCTTCACGTCCTGGAGGGCGTCGGTCATTACGCGGCCATCGAAGCGCGCGACCGCTTCAACACATTGCTGCGCACGTTCATATCCTCACATGCCAAGTCGCGCTAAAGCGAAACGGCGACCCGATCCGGCCGCCGTTTCCATTTTAGCAATTTCAGTAAAAGCCCGGTGACGCAGCACGCATCGCTGGGTTTTTCTTATCGCAATCGCGCCTCGCCTGGCATGATGACGTTCACAATAGCCGTCTTTCCGGCTCGAACCGACTTCAAAGCCTCCTGAAGAACGCGCTTCAGTTCGCCAGGCTCAGATACCTCGGCGGCATAGCCCCCGACCATCCGCACCGCCTCCTGGTACTTCGGCCCTTTGATATAGACGCCATAGTAGTCCTTGTTGGAGATCGAGGTGCCCTGCGGATAGAAGCGGTCGTGGAAGTACTGCATCGCGGCATACTTCGCGTTGTTAGCGATCACGATGAGCAGAGGAAGCTTGTGCTCGTCGGCAAACGCAATCGCGGGCACGACCGGATTATACATGAAGGTTCCGTCGCCGATGGTCATGACGACCGTTCGCTTCGGCAGAGCGAGCTTGACGCCAAGCGCATAGCCCAATCCTTGGCCGAGGCCGCTTGGTGCACGGAAGAACGTCAACGTATCGTCCCAGTCGAGATGATCGCGGATTGCATTGGAATGTACGATCGTCTCATCGACATACGACGTCTCCGCCGGCATGACTTCGCGCAACGCCTTGACAAGGAGCGGCGTCGTAATCGTCCCTTGCCCGTCTGCGCTAGCCTCGGCCTTCTGGCGCCGCTGCTGCCAATTGCGATGCTCTTGCGCCCAATGCCTGCGGCGTTCTGCGACCCGTGCCTTATCAAGACCAAGCGAGCGCAGCGCCTCGGTCAAAAGCTTCAACGTGGAAGCAACATCACCTTCAAGATAATGACCGGCGTGCATGGTCTGATAGACCATGTGCCCCTTGAGCGGGTTTTCAGCGATGGCGACAATCTCTGCGCCCTTAGGCCTGTTGCTCGGCGGATACCACGGTGCGCGGCTTTCGACCAACAGCACCAGGTCCATTTTGTCGTAAAACGGCTCAATCTGCGCACCGAGGTAAAGCTCGTTGGACTTCGGGAAATTGGTAAAGAACGCGCCTTGCCCTTCGACCACAGGGATCGCCGCCAACTCTGCCAGCTCAATGAGCGCATCGACCGCCACTTGATCGGGACCGACGTTCTCAGCCGAAATGACCGGGAACTTCGCCTTCGCGATCATCGTAGCGACTTTGGCAATATCCTCGGGCAACGGCTGGCTCTTGGGTGCGGGCGGAATTTTGCGTAGCGCATCCGGCTTGAGCCACTCGTGGAGCATCGTCTCCATTGAAACGCAGAGATAGGTCGGCCCCTTGGGCTGGCGTTGGGCCATTTCGCCGGCACGCACCACGCTTTCGTAAAGCGTCTCAGGCGCGGGAGCCTGCTGCGCCCATTTCACCACGGGCTCAATCAATCGCTGGGTACCGCCGACAACGCTCAGATTGCGATACCATTGCGAACCGGGGTCGAACTCGACCTCGCCGTAGCCCAGCGCCTCGCCGGACATCACCAGCATCGGCACTTCCATCGCGCGCGCGGCGCCGACGGCCATTGATCCCTGGAGAATGCCGGCACCGGCATGCAACAACACCGCCTGCATGCGCCCGGTGATCTTGGTGTAAGCCGACGCGATCGTCACGGCGAGCGTTTCATGGCCGCAATCCATATAAATCGGCCCAGCGGTTCCATCGCGCTTTTGGCGCGCCATCGCCTCCCAGAACGAAGGCCACTCCGACCCCGGAGAAGAGATGACGTACTCCACGCTGAGATTACGCAACGCCTCGAGAATCGCTTCGCCGCCATCGTGATAATTCTTCACGCCTCGTTTCCCTTCTCTCGGGTTATGCCTCTACGGCTTGTTCGCCTCCGATCGGCCCGGATGGCGGTCGGATTTCGTGCGCGCTAAAACACTTCACCTCGCGCGGAACGCGCCAGGAGATGGACCCGCGACAGGATGCGGGCCAACATCGCAACCTCAACAATAGTTTTATGACAAAAGTACCTTGTCAAGGGCAGCCGGCGCTCGAGGCGAGCCGCTCCCGCGCGAACATTGATCGTAGCGCCGGACATCCGTCGCAAATGCAGGATGCCGAGGGGCATTCCCCGCAACCACAGATTTCAACCCTGACGTACTCCGGGCCACCGACGCAGCATCGCGAAGACGACTCCCGCCGCCAAATGGAACAAACTGCCCTCGCGCCCGAGTGAGCACCCATGCGCGTATTCGTCGCCGATGCGCATTTCAATAATTAGCTTTGTAAACAAGATAACTCACCGTAAGCTTTACGTCCGGCGAAAAGACAGCCTCAGGGAGATCTCAATGACGGTGACGAGAAGGCAGATTCTTTCGCATACACTGGCAGCAGGCAGCATGGTGGTATCCGCACCTTGGATTTCCCGCGCGGCCGATCACTATCCCTCTCGCCGCGTGACGGTGGTCAATCAATTCGCCCCCGGCAGCATCTCCGATGCAGCGGCGCGGCTCGTTGCCCAATCGCTTCAAGATCAACTCGGGCAGCCCTTCATTGTCGAAAACAAGGTGGGCGGCGGTGGACTTGTCGCCGCGACATATGTTGCCCGCTCCGCGCCTGACGGCTACACCCTGCTGGCTACGGCAAGCTCGCTGCAATCCGGCGCCGCACTTTACAAAGAGCTCCCTATCGATCCGGTGACCGATTTCACGCACATCGCCCGGATCGGGGCCTACCCCTCCTTTATTCTGGTGCGAGACAACCTGCCGATCAAAACCATTCAGGAGTTGGTTGCCTACGCAAAGGCCAATCCCGGCAAGCTGTCTTACGGCCACGGCAACAACATGGGCCAGATCGTCGCCGAGACGTTCAAACGCCGCACAGGGGTCGAAATCACCCGTGTCGCTTACCGCAGTACGCCTGCCGGCATGACAGATCTGAGCGGCGGGCACATCGACCTGATGCTCGCCGATTGGAATTCGGCGGTGGCCCATATCCAAAGTGGGAAGGCTCGCCCGCTCGCGGTGTTTGCGAATAAACGGATGGATGCGCTCCCCAACATCCCGACATTCGACGAAACTGTCATGCCGGGATTCAACATCATTGGCTGGGGTGGGCTATCAGGCCCGGCAAACCTCCCACCCGACGTCGTCAAAACGCTGGAGAACGGCGTGCACAAAGCACTTCTGGACCCGACGATCCAGAAGCACTTCCGCGACTCGGGCATTGAGGTGTTCTGGGCCGGCCACAAGGACGTGGAAGCCTATGTTCGCGAGCAGCTCACCAATTGGACCGCTCTCATCAAGGAAACCGGAATAAAACCTCAGTAAGCTAGAAACGGAGGACGCAAGCCTTCCGGCACTGCGCGTTCGCCAGACCACCGAAGCAGGGGCGGCTGTTTCTGCTTCATCTCGACAAGGATATCGGATCAATGCCCGAGTTGTTCGTTGCCCGCACCGCCGACCTTAAGGAGGGAGAGCGGAAAATCCTCCATCACGGCAAGGATGCCATTGGCGTGCTCCGTGCTAACGGTACGATTCATGCCTATTTGAATGAGTGCCCGCACCAGGGCGGGCCAGTCTGCGAGGGACTGATGATCCATCGAGTCGAGGAGGATCTCGGCCCGGACCGAACCTATCGTGGGATGAAATACACCGACGATCTCCACATCGTGTGCCCCTGGCACGGGTGGGAGTTCAACGTCGAAACCGGGCGGTGCGCCGGCGATGGCAAGCACGCCCTGCGTCGCTACCGTGTGATCGAGCGAAACGACGAAATCTACGTCGTCGTTTGAAATTGACCGCAGAAGCCGCATAGGCCGGAACGCGGTAAGGAGAAAAAGATGTTTATTAATTCAAGCGACCCCAACTACACGCTTAACGTAGACGGTTATCACACCGGCAAGCACCTGGAGAATGCGCGCAAGCAAGCCGAGCAGCGCAATTTCAAGGATGTGCTGATCGTGGATGTCGATAGCCATCACTACGAAACGGATAATTTCAAGCAGATCATCGAGTTGATCGAAGACAAGCCGCTGCGCACCACGGCACTGAACACCTATCAATACAAGGGGCCAAGCGCTGTCCTTTACGACCAGCCGGGTTATCAGGATATCGGCGGCCGCGTGACGCGCTACCAGACCCGTAAGACCGAGCAGATACCGGACGATGGCCAGCCCCGCGAGGTATCGCAGGCCCTGCGTTGGATGGATGCGCTTTCCGTTGATTACGCCTGTCTGTTCCCGACTCCGATGCTGTTCCTCGGCCTGCATCCCCAGCACGAGGTGGAGGTGGGACTTGCGCGCGCCTACAACCGCTACATGACCGACGTGCTGCTGCCGGCCAATCCGCGGCTTAAATCGATGCTCTATCTGCCGTTCAACGACCCCGAAGCCAGCATCAAGATGGTCAAGGATTTTGGGCACAAGAAGGGCGTCATCGGCTTCATGGTGGTTTCAACCCGCTACAAGCCGGTCTACGAGAACGCCTATATGAAGCTCTATGCGATGCTCGAGGAGATGGGCCTCCCCTTGTCGTTCCATGCGTCCTACCATTGGAACGATCAACTCACATCGCTCACCAATCGGTTTATCACCGCCCACGCCATCGGCTTCACGCTCTTCAACGCCGTGCATTGCGCCAACTGGGTGACGAACGCCCTGCCCGAACGGTTCCCGAAACTCAAGGTGATCTGGATCGAATCCGGCCTCGCCTGGATTCCGTGGCTGATGCAGCGGCTCGACAACGATTATCGCATGCGCACATCCGAATGCCCTGGCCTCAAGAAACTTCCAAGCGATTACATGCGCGACATGTATTACACCACCCAACCGATGGAGATGGTGAACAACATGAAGGCGCTAGAGTTGACGTTTGAGATGATCAACGCCAAGACCCAACTGTTGTATTCATCGGACTATCCGCACTGGGATATGGACCTGCCGTCGACGATCTGGGACCTGCCATTCCTCGACGAACAGTCGAAGCGCAACATCCTCGGGCTGAACGCCAAACGGATCTTCAATCTCGACACCAGCGATCGTTTCCCGGAGAAAGCGGTAGCGAAAAAGGTGCCCGCCTAACCTCGCACTGGCAGGAAACCACAATATGAGCCGACGGGGTGTGATGCCGCGCCAAAGCGCGCAAACACCCCGTTGTCGGGTATCCGAGCCTGATGGAATTCGTACGGAAGACCGAATTAGCGGCGACCCATACGTCCCCGCCATCAATTCGCAGACCATCATCAGCAATAAGTTTCTGGCCGTGAGCCACTTGCCTATACGGACCTCAGCCCCCCTCGCAAACTTCTACACTGAATATCCCATCTTCATCGCCCGTGCCGACTCAGCGCTCGATGGAGTCAGCACAGTGATGCGGCGTTTGAAAGAGAATACCGCTGATCTGGAAATCCGCTCTAGCTGTGAGCTTTCAATAGGTTGCCCATCCGGTCCTGACCGAGGAAGCTGAAGTTGCTGAGGCTTCACCCTTCCCGGAGGAACGGAAGAACGACCACAAGAATGCCCGCCCGATGCTGCACGGACGAAAGCGGATTGTCCGACTCATCGCGAACGGGCGACACCGAAGATCGTCGGTCGAGCCGCGGGCGTCTGCCCGCGGACGGTTTCCTAATGGGTTCAGCGGTATCGGCAAGAGAGCTTGTCTGAATTAGCAGTTAAGGAGTAGCAACGAGATGATTTTAATCATTCAATGCAGCCGACAAACCAAACCCTGCATGGCGATTCGTTCTACCGAAAAATCTTAACGTGCCCGGGCACATATCTTATCGATTGTCGTACGAGATACGAAGACGATCCGTCGTTTCTTCCCGAGTCTATACGCTTGTGGAGTTGTGGCCGATACGTGCCAGGTATTGCAAAGTCTCGTCGAGGCTCACGACATCGGCATATTTGGCATTGAGGTCGAACAGGCTCTGTTCGTGCGCCGCCTCGGAGCGGTCGCCGACCGCTTCGCGCACCACCATGGGGCGGAACCCATTCTGTACGGAATCGACCGCGCTGGCGCGGACGCATCCGCTCGTCGTGCAGCCCACGATGATCAGCGTATCGACGCCACGACTCGTCAGCCGGGACACGAGATCAGTGCCGAAGAAGCAGGAGGCATATTTCTTCAATAGCAGGCTGTCGGAGGGGCCGACTTCAAGGCGCTCGTCAATCTCGTGGCCGTTGCTCCGGGCAACAAGGTCGGCGGCACCCTTTTGCTTTAATCGCCAAATCCCGGCGTCGCCCATGTCAGCTTCGTCGTAACGCACAGTGGAGAAGAGGACCGGGACGCCGCGCTCGTGGGCTACGGATAGGAGCTTGCGGGTGGCTTCGATCTGGCGGTCAAGATTGGCTCCAAGCGGCCGTGACGCGTCCGTAAACGCTCTGATCAGGTCTACAACCAGCAAAGCGGGTTTTTGCCCGAAGCCCATCTTGAGCCCGAATCCGCGTTCCTTGAAGAAGTCCTCGTCGCTTTGCCTGCTCATGCCTTCCACCCCTTGCTGATACTCTCGGCAAAACAGCCGCGGCATGATTGGAGACACGAGAGTTTAAACGTTTCTCCGGTTGGCCCCGTCAGGATCAGCTTGCCGAACGCCAGATCAGTGGCCGCACCTCCTGGAGTTATTTCAACTCGTACGGTTGCCAGCCGCTCATGCCGCCATACCGTTTGCGCCACCTATAGAATGCCAGCTCGGTGACACCGAGCTGACCGAACCGAACAGCATTTCGATCATGCCTGCTCAATGAGCGGGTGGATTGGGTCGAGCGACGTTACGCCAAACCAAAAAATGTCTGTGCGTTGCGGTAGCTGATCTTCTCTTTGTCGCTCTGCGAAATATCGAGCGACACCATCACGTCGATCGCGCTTTGGATATATCCGGCGCCGCCCGCGGGGCCGAACGGGGCATCCGAAGCGAACAATACGTGATCGGGGCCGAAGAATTCGAGGCCGCATACGACGCCGGCGCGCGAGCCGCATAACGCCGTATCACCATAGAATTGCCTGAAGCAGTCAAGCAGCGGCTTACCGAGATTCGGCAGCACATGGCTATAGTCTTCGTCCGACGTGCGGCTGCCGAGCGTTGCCCAGCCGGTATCGAGGCGCGCATCGAAGAACGGGATCATCGCGCCGAGGTGGTGCGTGAGGATCTTGATATCGGGAAACCGGGTCATGACGCCGGAGAACACCAGCCGCGCCATCGTGGCACTGGTTTCATAGGGCCAGCCGAGCATGGTCCAGATTTCGTAACGTGATTTTTTCTCAGCGGCGAAGTCCGGCATGTTTGCATCGCGCGCCGGGTGCAGACAAATGGGCTTTCCTGCCTTCGCCGCAATCTCGAAAATCGGCAGGAACCGCGGCTCGTCGAGGCAGTGACCGCTGACGTTGGTATGAAGCTGCAAGCCACTGGCATTGCCGTGCACCAAGATGCGCTCGGCCTCCTTGATGGCGGCGTTCGGATTTTCCATCGGGAGCGTGCCGACGTAGCCAGCAAACCGATCGGGGTGCTTGGCGCACAATTCGGCAAGGCCGTCGTTGGCGGCTTTGGCGAGATCCGGCGTCTTGTCTGGACCGAAGATGGCTTCCAGCGGCGGCAAGCCCAGTGAAACCACCTGTGTATAGTCCTGGAAGGGCTCCATCATCTTGAGCCGAGCGTTCAGGTCCCAGATCGTGCGAACGCCTTGCATACGCTTGCCGACATCTGTCGTCCCGCCAGCGGTCTGAGACATCATCTCGAAGAACTTATTCGGGAAATAGTGGCAGAAGGCGTCGATATAGCGCATAGGGCGTTCCTAATCGTTGAGGTTTGGTCCGGAGACGAGAGGCGTGTTCCGGGCGCTATTCGATCACGGCTCCGGCCTTCTTCACGACCTCGCCCCAGCGATCGATCTCTGACTTCACAAAGGCCTGGAGTTCTGGAACCGAGCCCGTTTGCAACGGAATCATGCCGATCTTGGAGATTTCCTGCTGCGTCTCGATCATGGCCATAACGGCCTTGAGTGCTTCATGCAGTTTGTCAACGGCCGGCTTCGGGGTTTCTGCACGCACTGCGACCATCATCCACGCAGAGGCGTCGAAACCCGGGACGCCAAGCTCAGCGATCGGTGCGATATCTTGTGCAAATGGAACCCGCGTCTTGGTCGTCACGCCAAGCGTCCGCACTTTACCTGCGCGAATGAGCGGCAGACTCGATGAGAAATCTCCGAACATGACCTGGACGTGCCCGCCCATCAGATCCGAAAGTCCTGCGACAGCGGCACGATACGGCACGTGCACCATTTTAATGCCGGTCATGCTGCTAAACAGCTCGGCATAAAGATGAAACGGCGAGCCAGGGCCGGTTGATGCATAGGAAAGCTGACCGGGGCGTTCTTTGGCGTATTTGATAAATTCCTTGACGGTGCTCACCGGCAGTTCGTTCCGAACCATGAGGGTGAACGGGACGGCCGAGATGAGCGCGACCGGAACGAAGTCCTTGGCCGGGTCATATGGCAGGTTCTTGTGCAGGGTGGCGTTGATGGCCAACACCGTGCTCGTGGCCATCAGGAGGGTGTGGCCATCGGGTTGCGCCGCGAGAACGGAACGTGCCCCGACAACCGTTCCGCTGCCGGGTCGGTTTTCGACCACAAAGGTCTTCCCCAGCCGCTCTGACAATTTGGGGGCCAAAACTCGCGCGATAAGGTCGTTGGCGGCACCCGCTCCGGTCGGAACAACGAACGAAACGTTGCGGCTCGGATAATCCTGTGCCGCAATCGTTGCGGGCCACATCCCCACAACGGTGGCAAATCCAAGAGCTACGGCAGCGGTTTTCATCAACATCGTGCTGTCCTCCGTTCTCGGGCGGCTCAATGTCTTCGACCGTATCATTCGCGATGCTCGACTCAACTTCATTGAATTTGCCGATATATGAAACTATTTCATCGCCACAGGCGGATCGCGGCGCGCCTCGGAGTCTGGCCTGAGAGGAATTTTTTCGACTTCAGCGAAGCGTTTGGTCAACCGCTGCAGGCGTTCCCGCCAAACGGATGGTCCCGAGAAAATCTGCGCGTCGATCATGGAGCGGGCACACCAGGACCATCGCTGATTGCACGTTGACTGCGAGCGGCCTCCGATAGGCGATCCCGCGACATGATACAAATTGGGATATTTATGCTATTGCTGAGAAAGTTGCATCATAGCGCTTAGAGCGAGAGTCCGTGATGAGGATCAATTTTCTCGGACTGCAGGCCTTCCTTAGCGTGGCCGACCGCGGAAGTTTTCGCCGGGCCGCGAGCCACCTGCATCTTTCGCAAACGGCAGTCAGCCACCGCATCAAGAATATTGAGCGAGAGCTTGGCCTCAAGCTTTTTGTGCGCACCACGCGCGAGATCAGTCTGACCAAGGCGGGGCTTGATCTTATCGAGACAGCAAGAGAGGCGGTCACCAACCTTGAGCAATCGCTGGAAGCGCTTCGCCGGCAAGGAAGTGGCCGCAAGCGCCGCCTCTCGATTGCCTGCCTGCCCGCGTTTGCGATTTATCGGCTGCCGCCGGTTCTGAATCGATTCAAGACGCTGCATCCCAATGTCGAAGTGAAAATTCACGACGTGTCAGCGCTTGAACTCGCCAATCTGTTGGTTCGTGACGAGGCTGAATTCGGATTGAGTTTGGTTTCCGTCAATCGTTGGGACCTCGATGTCGAGCCGTTGATTAAGGCCGACCCAATCGTGATTGCATGCCGCACAGATCATGAATTGGCACGAAAGAAATTAGTACGTTGGGCCGATCTGGATGGCGTGCCGCTCGTTCGGTTCGGAATGAACACATCGGTCAGGCCATTGATTGATGACGCACTGGCTCGGATGCATGGAAAATTGGATTGGCGCTATGAAGTCCAGCGCGTTGAGACTGCCTTGGCGCTCACCGAAGCGGGATGTGCTTTGACTGTCGTTCCCCGCAGCAATGTGGATCTTTACGGCAGCAGAAATCTAACTTCGCGTCGCCTGCGTGCCCCCGGCATCACCTGCGCTTTTGGGCTGGTGACAAAACGCGGCGTGCCGCTGTCGCCCATCGCCGAGCAGTTCCGCGATCTCCTGCGGGAGCAGATTGCGGTTGAGCAGAGCCGCGGCCGTGCAGTCCGTCACCAAGCGAGCCGTATGGCTTCGATGGCATAGCAGGGACCGGCCCAGCCGCTGATCTGCATGACGTCGCACATCGAATGAATAATATCTACCGGTAACGAATATTGTTCATTTGATTGCAAGATTGAGAATGAAAGAAAAACTCAGCCCGTGGCCACGCCGTGCAACGGGGCCCGGCTTAATTCGTTGCCGGCAGCAATGGCCTTTTGCAGCAGACGCAAAAGCTCGTTCGCTTCCTTATTTGTCAGGCCGCGCAACATGGCCTGCTGCGCGGCCTCGACCGCTGGGGCGATCCCGCGCAAAGTCCGCCGCCCCGCGGCAGTGATCGTCAGTTCCCGAGCCCGCCTGTCGCGGGAGCTTGCTTGGCGCGTGATAAGCCCCTTCGTGGCCAGCCGGTCGACCACCCCGGTGATCGTCGTGCGGTCGAAGGCGATCAGCCCGGCAAGAGTGACCTGGTCGATACCGGAATTGGCGCCGACGGCCGAGAGCGCCGCGTATTGGACAGGCGTAAGGTCGTAGCCTGCTTCCTCGACCTCGGCCAGGAACACCGCCACCGCGATTTGCTGGAAGCGGCGTGCCAAATGTCCGGGCATCTCACGGGTTTCTTGCAACTGGCTCTCCACGGCAGCAGGTCGGCATTGACCAGCATACTGATAGTCAGCATACTGAGCAATAGGAGGCGCTCATGCAATTTCATCTGAATGGCTTTGTGGCTGGCGACCCAGAAATCTTCGATCCGTCGGAGCGGTATCCGGCCTCCGGCGCGCAGGGCTCTGTTCCTGAGGAGGTTGATGTCTTGATTGTCGGCTGCGGGCCGGCGGGTCTGACGCTCGCCGCTCAGTTGTCGGCGTTTCCCGATATCAAGACCTGCATCGTCGAGCAGAAACCCGGCCGCATGCTGCGTGGTCAGGCCGATGGCGTGGCCTGCCGTACGATGGAGATGTTCCAGGCCTTCGGTTTCAGCGAGCGGCTACTGAAGGAGGCATGCTGGATCAATGAGACGAGGTTCTGGAAATCGGACAGCCGGAAGGTTGAGAACATCGTCCGCAGCGGCTGGGTGCAAGATGTTGAAGACGGGCTGTCGGAGTTTCCGCACGTCGTTTTGAATCAGGCCCGCGTTCACGATTTCTATCTCGACCTCATGCGCAGGTCAGCGACCAAACTCGAGCCGCATTACGCACGGCGCGTCATTGCCGTTCAGCCTGCCGTGGGCGATCAGCGGGCGACTGTTACGCTCGAGCGGCTTGACGATCGACACCAAGGCCAGACCGAAACGATCAGGGCGCGCTACGTGGTCGGCTGCGACGGAGCACATAGTGTTGTGCGCACATCGATCGGGCGTGAACTTCATGGCGATTCCGCCAACCACGCCTGGGGCGTGATGGACATGCTGGCGGTCACTGATTTCCCGGATGTCCGCTGCAAGTGTCTGATCCAATCCGCGCACGAAGGCAGCATGCTGATCATCCCGCGGGAGGGTGGGTATATCTTCCGCCTCTATGTTGAGTTGACAAAGCTCGATGTCGGGGAACGGGTCGCAAGTCGCAATATTACCCTTGAGGAACTGATTGCGAAGGCACAGCGAATCCTCCACCCGTACAAGCTTGAACCCAAAGAGGTCCCTTGGTGGTCGGTTTATGAGATCGGTCAACGGCTGACGGACAAGTTCGATGACGTGCCGGAGAGCGAAGTCGCGACTCGGCTACCGAGCGTGTTTATTGCCGGCGACGCCTGCCATACCCACAGTCCGAAGGCTGGGCAGGGCATGAACGTATCGATGCAAGATGCTTTCAATCTCGGGTGGAAGCTCGTGTCCGTCCTGCAGAAGCGATGCCCCCCGTCCCTGCTGCACACCTATTCTGCCGAACGACGTGCCATCGCCAAGGAGTTGATCGATTTCGATCGCGAGTGGGCTGCGATGCTCGCCTTGAATGGCGATGGTCGCGGAGTCGATCCTGCCGAGACCCAAAGCTATTATATCAGGCATGGACGCTATACCGCGGGCACCGCGACGCACTATGGCCCGTCGCTGCTCACCGGCCAATCGACTTACCAGGATTTGGCCAAAGGCTTCGTTGTCGGGCAGCGCTTTCACTCGGCGCCCGTCGTTCGCTTCTCCGATGCCAAGCCCATCCACCTCGGCCACGCTGGCGGAGCCGACGGGCGGTTCCGGATCTATGCATTTTCCGGGGCGGGTGATCCTGTCGGCGCAAACTCCAAGCTTCGAAAGCTTTGCGATTTCCTCGCTGAGAGCCCGGAATCTCCCATTCGGAAATATACGCGCCCGAATGAGGATATCGACGCTGTCATCGATGTCCGCGCCGTGTTTCAGCAGGAGCATCATGAACTCGCTATCGAGACGATGCCCGCGCTGCTGCTCCCGCGGAAGGGGCGTTACGGTCTTATCGACTACGAGAAGATATTCTGCCCCGACATCAAGGACGGCCGCGACATCTTCGCAATGCGCGGCATCGATCGAGAATCGGGATGTATGGTGGTGGTTCGGCCGGATCAATACGTCGCACAGGTCCTGCCACTTGATGGATATAGCGAGCTTGTTTCGTATTTCGATCGCTTCATGCTGCCACAATCGGAGGCCGGTATGACTGGGGAACCGCGGCCGCCAGAGGGCGCAAAATCAATTGGGTCACATGTTCGAGCATAGGCGAAGGATTGCACCAGCCGGATGTGAGTTAATATTTGCAAACTGAACGGCGCTGCGAGTGCTTGTCGGTGAAAATAATCCGACGAAGGCGGCTTCGTCGCCCCCCCAAGCCGCCCCGTCAATCCGTATTTAATTGCAGGACATCGTGTCGACGGGCGGTGCCACTGGTGGGCGTGCATAGGACGCCGGTTTTTCCGGCGCCCGTTTTCCGCCCCGGCCGCGAAGGGGGTCGCAGCGCATCGCGCTGTTTCTTATTTCCCCTCAACGATGGAGGCAGGCCTAAATGGCCGCGGGTGCTGTGATGAGAAAAATGCAAAGGCCTGGAGATCCTGCCGGGCCTTTGCGGAATTGGGCCCTTACGCGGGCCTTACGGCCCGGCCGATGGCAATTAGGACGCAGGCACCGATAAATCCTGCAACCAGATAGCCAATCCACCCCCCGAAGCCCACACCGAGCAACCCAAACAAGAAGCTGGCCAGTGCGGCACCTAGGATGCCAAGTATGATGTTCATAAAGATACCCATGTTGCTGTGCATAAACTGCTCAGCAAGCCATCCAGCAATAGCGCCGATGATAATGGCGGCGATCCACCCAACCTGTTGGTCGTCCATGTTAGAGCCTCCCCGGCGAGGGATGATGAGGCCTCTTTAACGTTCATATCGGCGTTTGAGTTCCGTGCATACGTCTGCGGAACTGGCTGGAAGTTCATGCACTGACACCATCGGCATTAGGGCCGTGGCCGAATTCGGAAATAACTCCTGCCTTGGGTGCTGGCCAACCTGCTATGCTGCCGGCGGAGGCCGATCATGACCCTCGATCCCAAGTCGCCATTCGGTAAAACCCAGCGCGAAAATATGCATCAACCGTGGGAAGTCGCATGGCGATGCAAGAAATGGGGTTGCTCGCCCTTGAATTAGAGAACGCCGTAGCAGCGGTTGGGAATTCGGTTGACAAGATTGAAGAACGACTGACCGCGCTCGGCCAGAAGCGGAAGTAGTAACTCATTTTTCTTTGAATTCGTGGAATTCGCCTGACGTCAATCGAGCGAAAGACGTAACGCGCGACCCCATCCTCTTTGACCGCCATTACAAGACGTTAGCAGGATTGCAACTTCGACCAACCGAATCTGCTTAGGAATTATCAGGGTTGCACAGCGAAAATCCATCGCCATCCCTCAAAAAATCACGAGGCCCGGCCAACGTTCTATCGTTGGGGCCGGGCCTCTTCCTGTGTCGCCCACAGGGTACTCTCTCAAATCGGATCGCTTGCCATTGGCCGGCGGGTACGACAGCCGCCCTCACTACCCCGATGAGACTGCCACAAACGAACTTGAACAACAGCGCCAGAGAAGCTGACTACTTACGCATGACGGCCCCCTTTCGTGACCTCGTGGAGCGATGTATCAATCACTCGACTTGACTAAGCCTACCCTTGCCGGAAAGCATTACATGACCATTCGAGTAGCTCTTGCCGCAGCCGCGATCCTGGCCGCTTCAAGCTCCGCGCACGCCGTTGATGTCGTTATGCGCGAGAACGCTATCGGGTGCCCATCTCAGGCGATGGTCGGAGAGGCAAACGCGATCCTGAAGAGCCGTGGGACCGTCATCGCCTCTCATTGGGCGAAGAAGCGTGGATGCATCCTCTTCGAGATCGGAGACACCGTAGGCATCGTCAGAGTCGATTACGCGCCGCCGAACTCGACAACTTGCGTCGTCGGTTGGGACAACGAGAAGTGCCTTTGGATTCCCTCCGGCCGTACCCGGAGCAAACGCTAAGCGGACATCCCCATCGGGACGTTGTGCGCCGGCCGTGGCGGAATCGCTGGCGTTTCCAGCTTGATTTCCGTCCTCTCGCGCACGCCCCACACTTCATGCACCAGGAAGAACCATTGCATCGGCAATTCGAGCGATGCCCGTAGGCCGTTGCCGTATTCCGTGTACCCCGGAAATGAGCCGTTCGAAAACACGGGACCAGGGTTGGCCGAGTGGTGATAGTGGCCGTGCATGATGATGTCAGGCCGTCGTTGCGCACGGGCTTGCTGCGCCTCGACCTTCTTCGAGCCGCGCACGATTGGCAGAATCGGCCCGGCGAAGCCCTGTCCGCCGCCGGAGCCCATCTTGTCGCCGTGGGTCAGGAACGCGGTGTGCCCGAGCACAGGAATGATGGCGTCAATATCTGTAAGACAAAAAATATGAAAAAACGATCACGAAATGTTATAACCGAGGCCGCCCAAAAGAGAGGACGGGGCCGACCGGCAACGGGCCAGACGCCAACCCTGACGGTGCGCCTCCCGGCCGATCTTCTCGCGGCAATGGATACCGGGCTGGTGGGAGGCGAGACGCGGACGGATTACGTGCGCGAAGCGGTTGAGCGAGAGATTACGCGACGGTCGTCGCGGCGATAGCGAAAGCCCTAACGAGGATGGAGCAGCGTGATGACACCTCCGTCGCCATCCGTCCAAAACAAGAACGGAAATTGCACAGGACGCTGCACAGCGCGCCTACCGGGTCTTCGCGTTATCTTTCTATGTGTTTGATTTCTTTGGTGGGCGCACTAGGGCTCGAACCTAGGACCCGCTGATTAAGAGTCAGCTGCTCTACCAACTGAGCTATGCGCCCGGGCCACAATCCCGGTCGTGTAGCAAAGCGAAACGGGGCTGTCCAGCAAACTTACATCTTTGCTGGGAAACCCCCAGAAAAAGCGAAAGCGACCTCCGCGTTTTCAGCCGCGGCATCGAAGGGGCCTGCTGAGAATCCCGCAAATGCAGAAGCCGCCGGGCAAAACCGGCGGCTTCTGGGCCATGGCGACCGTCGGGGAGGCGAACCGGCCGCCAACGCCACCAGGATCAGCGGCCGTGACTGTGGGGGCCGCCACGCCAGGGCCGATGAGCCGCCCCTGCTCGATCGCCCGCCCGCAGCAGAACCGCAAAGCGCCGCTTCTGCCCATCATCCAGGCTGTTGTAGAGCGGCTCGGCCGCGTCTGCGAGTTTCTTAAGTCCAGCGGCGCGCTCGCTCATTGCATCGGCACCCTGCCGCAGGCCAGCGATCAAGCCCGGGCGGCGCGCCGCGGCGTTGTCGGCACCGCTCTTGCGTGCTTCGCGACGTTCAGCCCTGCGCTCGGCGCTCGCCTTCGCGCGATCGGCGCGCTGCTTGGCAAGGTCGCGCATGGCCGCCTCAACCGCCGGCCAGTTCTTCTCTTGCTCCGCTGTGAGCTTCAGTCCGGCTTTCAGGGCCGCAATCCGCGCGTCGGTAAAAGCCGAGAAGTCTTCCGCGCGCGTCTGCTGCCAACGCGCAGCGTCACGATCCGGAGATGGCTGGGCAAGTGCGATACCAGCGCCCGCAAGCGTCAGTACAATCGTTCCAGCAGCCAGTGTCTTCTTCAGCATGTTGCAACTCCAATTGACATTGCCGAGAGGGCGTTGCCGATGACCTTGATAATGGAGCGTGGCATCGGCGCGACAAGTTAAAGTTTGGTCATGGCGCCGCGCGAATTCCTCTGTATTTCCGCGTCTTCCTGAACGTCAATTTATGTGCATGTGAACGCGCATTTATCGATATGGCGCAATTGTGATCACAAATGAAAATGCCGCGCCGAAACCGGCGCGGCATCATAAGACAACGATCCGTTTCCGATCAGCCGGCGTCGGTCGAATGCACGCGACCCTCACCAACGGAAATGCCGCCGCGATGGTGACGCACCATCAGCTTGTTGAGCGCGCCGAGATAGGCCTTGGCCGACGCGACCAGCGTATCGGGATCGGCGCCGCGCGCGGTCACCGCCCGGCCCTTGTCGGCAAGCCGCACCGACACTTCGGCTTGCGCGTCGGTGCCTTCGGTGACGGCATGGACCTGATAGAGCTCGAGCGTCGCCTCGTGCGGCACCAGAGACTTGATGCAATTGAAGATCGCATCGACGGGGCCGTTGCCCTCGCACTCTTCGATGGCCTCGCGGCCGTCGACATCGAGCTTCATCGTCGCACGTTGCGGCCCGCGGGTGCCGGCGATAACGGAGAGCGAAACGAGCTTCACGCGGTTCTGCGCGTGCGCGATCTCTTCATCGACCAGCGCCTCGATGTCCTCGTCGTAGATCTGCTTCTTGCGGTCCGCCAATGCCTTGAAACGCACAAAGGCATCGTCGAGTTGGTTGCCGGCGAGCTTGTAGCCGAGTTCCTCCAGCTTATGCTGAAACGCATGACGGCCCGAGTGCTTTCCCATCACCAATGAGGTTTGTTTCACGCCGACGCTTTCCGGCGTCATGATCTCGTAGGTCTGGGTGTGCTTGAGCATGCCGTCCTGGTGGATGCCGCTCTCGTGGGCGAAGGCGTTCCGGCCGACGATGGCCTTGTTGTACTGCACCGGGAACGACGTCGCAGCCGACACGAGCTTGGAAGCGCGCGTCAGCATCGTGGCGTCGATGTTGTTCCAGTACGGCAGCACGTCGTTGCGCACGTTGATCGCCATCACGACCTCCTCGAGCGCGGCGTTGCCCGCCCGCTCGCCGATGCCGTTGATGGTGCATTCGATCTGCCGCGCGCCACCGTTGACCCCGGCGAGCGAATTCGCCACGGCCATGCCAAGATCGTTATGGCAGTGCACGGAGAACCTCGCCTGGTCGGAATTCGGCACCGCTTCGCGCAACCGTTTGATGAGGCTGAAGTACTCCTCCGGCGTGGTGTAGCCGACGGTATCGGGAATGTTGATCGTCGTGGCGCCGGCCTTGATCGCGCCCTCGACGCAGCGGCAGAGGAAGTCGAACTCGGTCCGCGTGCCGTCCTCGGACGACCATTCCACGTCGTCGGTGTGGCTTCGCGCACGGGTCACCTGCGCGATCACCATCTCGTAAACCTCGTGCGGCTCCTTCTGGAGCTTGTATTTCATGTGCACGGGCGACGTGGAGAGGAACGTGTGGATGCGATTGCGCCGTGCCGGCTTGATGGCTTCGGCGCAGCGGTCGATATCCTTGGGCGCGGCCCGCGACAGGCCGCAGATCACGGCGTTCTTGGCGCGCGTGGCGATCTCGTGGACGGCGGCGAAATCGCCCTCCGAGGCAATCGGAAAACCAGCCTCGATGATGTCCACGCCCATGTCGTCGAGCAACTCGGCCACCTCGAGCTTCTCGTCGTGGGTCATGGTGGCGCCCGGACATTGCTCGCCGTCGCGCAAGGTGGTGTCGAAAATGACGACGCGGTCCTTCTCGGACTTCGCTGGCGTTATCATGAATTC
>Ga0180218_1000170_pt1 | contig 92381 bp, 81 predicted proteins | sample eDN3rd37CKraftBY_FD_151334 | JGI IMG/M metagenome (GOLD analysis project Ga0180218, IMG submission 151334) | Enriched backyard soil microbial communities from Emeryville, California, USA - eDNA 3rd pass 37_C Kraft BY (version 2) (version 2) | ecosystem: Environmental > Terrestrial > Soil >... | reverse complement strand
CTGTGCGGGGCCGGAACCCTGAGCGTCACGACGCGGCAGCGGCGGGGCGAACGTGGCCGTCACCGGCGGCAGCGCCGTGGCGGGCTGCGGCGACGCGGTCGTCGGCGGCAACGGGGGCACCGCGGTCCGCGCCTGCGGATCCCCGCCGGGACGCGCATCCGGCGCGGCACGAGGCGGCAGCGGCGGCTGCCGGTCGGCCCCGGTCCGCTGGGGGAGCGGCTCTGCGACAGGCCGCTGTGGAAGCGGTTCGGCGGCAGCCCGCTGCGGCAGCGGTGCTGCCGGACGGGGCTGCGGAGGCATCGGGGGAGTGGGACGCATCGGTCGTTCCACCGGTGCCTGCGCGTTGCGCTGCACCGGCGCGCTGTCGCGGCGTACCGGCTGCGACACCTGCGACACCTGCGGCGGTGCCGCTGGTGCCTGCTGCGGCGGTGCGGCCTGCGGGTTGCGCACGAGGCCGGTGCTGTCGTTCCGAACCGGCGGGGCCTGCCGGGGTGCCGCCTGTCCGCGCTGCAGCGGTGCGGACTGCTGGTCGGGCTGCGGCTGGTTGGACTGCTGCGGCCTGGCGAGTCCGTGCGCGGCCGGAGGTTGGCCGACGTTGCGCGGGTCCGGGCGACGCTCCGGAGCGGGCACGGGCACGCGTCCGGCACGAGACGGCGAGGGGCGGCGCGGCGCGGGCGGGAACTCCCGTGCGCGGCGCTGTTCGGCGGACGAGCGGGGCGCTGCGATCTTGGGCAGCGGCTGAGTCATGTCCGACGGGCCGATGCCGGGAACCATCGGCGGGAGGCGATGTGCCCCGGTCGCGGCGACGGTGGCCGGTCCGAACATGCCGACGGTGATGAGTTCGGGCACGTCCTCGGGCATCAGTTCGTCCGCGAGGATGGGTTCGGCGAGGCCGATCTTCTCCTGGATGCGCTTCATCCATGCCGGCGCCCACCAGCAGTCGTCACCGAGCAGTTTCATGGTGGCGGGGACGAGGAACATGCGGATGACGGTCGCGTCGAGGATCAGCGCGGCGATCATGCCGAACGCGATGTATTTCATCATCACCAGTTCGGAGAATCCGAACGCACCGGTGACGACGATGAGGATCAGCGCGGCGGCGGTGATGATGCGACCGGTGTGTGCGGTGCCGATGCGGATCGACTCGGTGGTGCTCGCGCCCTGGGAGCGGGCTTCGACCATCCGGGAGAGCAGGAACACCTCGTAGTCGGTGGACAGGCCGTAGATGATCGCGATGATCAGCACGAGCACGGGCGACATGATCGGGCCGGGCGTGAAGTTGAGCGGCCCGGAGCCGTGTCCGTCGATGAAGATCCAGGTGAGGATGCCGAGGGTGGCGCCGAGGCCGAGCGCGCTCATGAGTGCGGCCTTGACCGGCAGCACCAGTGAACCGAACGCCAGGAACATCAGGATGGTGGTCAGCAGTACGACCACCGTCACCATCAGCGGCAGGGTGTCGAGCAGCGCCGCGATCGAGTCCTGCTCGATCGCCGGGGTTCCGCCGACGAGTACCTCGACACCGTCGGGCCACGACGCCGAATGCAGGTAGTCGATCGTGTCGGCGGACGCGTTGCGGTCGACCAGGCCGGCCTTGATGACGCGGACCCCGTCCTTGGCGGGGCCTTCGATGGCGAACTTCTCCACGAGGCCGGGGGCGGCACTCGCGGTCTTGATGATCTCGTTGAGGTCGCCGCCCTCGGCGCCGCGGATGACGATGCGCACGGGCTCGGCGCGCTGGCCGGGGAACAGTTCGTCGAACTGCTCCTGTGCGACGCGCGTGGGGTGGTCCGGCGGGAGATAGGTCTCGTTGATGCCGCCGAACTTGATGCCGGTCAGCGGCATGATGAGCAGCAGCAGCCCGACGACGGTGGGGATCGTGACCTTGAGCGGATTGCGCATCACCCAGCGGGTGAGGCGGCCGATGAGACTGTTCTCGATCTGCTCGTTCGACTGGATCTGGCCGAAACGCTTGAGACCGAACTTGTCGATGCGCTTGCCGAGGATGCTCAGGATCGCCGGGAGCAGGGTGATCGACGTGAACGCTGCCAGGGACACCGCGGCGATCGCGCCGTAGGCGACGGACTTGAGGAATGCCTGCGGGAACAGCAGCAGACCGCCGAGACTGCTGACGACCATGGTCGCGGAGAACACGACGGTGCGGCCTGCCGTGACGACCGTGCGCCGGACGGCTGCGGCCGGTTCGTATCCTTCGGCGAGTTCCTCCCGGAACCGGGACACCATGAACAGGCCGTAGTCGATCGCAAGCCCCAGGCCGATGAGTGACACGACCGGGGAGACGAACGAGTTGACCTCGGCGAAGTTGGTGATGAACCGCACCACACCGTTCGCGGCGACGATCGTGAGGCCGCCGGTGATCAGCGGCAACGAGGCGGCGACGACTCCACCGAAGACGAAGAACAACAGGATGCCGACGGCGGGGATCGCGAGGATCTCCATGCGGTGGATGTCGTTGGCCATCGTGTCGTTGAGGGCACCGGCGATCGGCTGCAGACCGGCGAGTTGCACGTCGACGCCGTCGATCGCGAACTCGTCCTTGATGACACGGAAGTTGTTGGTCAGCGCGGTGTCGTCGTCACCGGCGATCGCGATCGACGCGACCGCGTGCTGTCGTGACTCGTCGGCGAGTGCGGGAAGCGCGGGTGCCCCGTTCGTGGGCCAGTAGGCGCCGTTGATCTTGAGGATCTCGTCGGGATGGTTCGCGACCAGGGTGTTGAGGCTGTCCTTGACCTTCGCTGCCATGGCGGGATCGTCGACCGTCTTGCCCTTGGGTGCCGTGTACAGCACCAGGACGTCGCCGGCGGTGTCGCGACCGAAGGTGCCGTCCGCGAGCCGTGCGGCCTGCGACGACTCCGAGCCGGGATCATCCCAGCCGCTCTGGCTGAGATGATCGTTCAGGCTCAGCCCGTATCCGGCCAGCCCCAGCAAGGCGGCGACCATCACCGCGATCACCGTGAAACGGGCGCGGAAGACGAGCTCTCCCCATCGGTCGAACACGTGAAGTCTCCTATTCGGCGACGCTCTTGCGTCCGACGAGCAAGGCGGAAAGCGGTCGGAACGGCTGCAGCCAGGCACCCTCGTCGGGGAGCATGTCCAGGCTGACCCGCGGCAGCGGCTCACGGAACACACCGGGGATGTCCTCGAGATCGACGAAATCGAGGATCTCGGAAGTCACCGCCCAGCTGGCATGTTCGCGGAATCCGAGTACCTGTACCGCGATGCCGGCGTTCGCGAGTTCCTCGAGAGGTTCCCGGAAGGCCTGGCCGTCCGCGGAAGCCACCATCACACCGGCGAGGCCCTCGCTGCGCCGCAGCTCGATGTGGTGCAGCATATCGGAGTCGACGTCGCTGTCCTCGTCGATCTTGGGCTTGGCGAACACGGCGAAGCCGACGTTGCGCAGCGCCTCGACCCACGGCCGCACGACGTCGGCGCTGCCCGGCGCGATGTTCGTGAACACCGTCGCCTCGGGTTCGAGGGTCGTGGAGGAGGACCGGGAGAGTTCGGCGGTGCGGGCGAGCAGCCAGCGGCCGAGGGCGTCGAACCGAGGGCGGTAGGCCGCGGTGGGCCGGCCGCCGAGAATCGCCCCGAGCCCCATGTCGAGGTTCGGCGCATCCCACACGAGCAGCACACGCCGGTGTGGGTTGCCGCCCGCACCCGTCACCGAATCGGACGTCGCGGACATATCTTCGTCGAGGCTCATGCTCCGATCTTCCCCCAGATCAGCTCGGTGATGGCGCTGCCCACCTGGTGAGCCTTGTCCTCGAACTTGGTGACGGGCCGTTCGTGGCTGATCGGCGAGTCCCAGTCGAGGGAGGTGAGAAGGGGCTCGGAGTTTCCGGCCTCTTCGATGGCCACGGCGTATTCGGCGTGGTCGGTGGCCACGTGCAGCACCCCGCCGGGCTTCAGGCGGCTCGCGATCAGCGCGAACGTCGGGGCCTGCAGCAGACGGCGCTTGTGGTGTCGGGCCTTGGGCCACGGGTCCGGGAAGAACACCCGCACGCCGGTGAGCGATTCCGGTGCCACCATGTGCTCGAGCACCTCGACGGCGTCGCCGCGCAGGATGCGGAGGTTGTGCACCGGCCGGTCGGTGTCGTAGGTGCGTTCGATGCGCTGCAGCGTCTGGGCGATGCCCGGCTTGTAGACCTCGATCGCGATCAGGTTGACGTGGGGCTCGTCCTGGGCCATCGCGACCGCGGCGGTCCCGGTTCCGGAGCCGATCTCCAGGACGGTGGGTGCGCTGCGGCCGAACCAGCCGTCGATGTCGAGCAGTTCGTCGCCGACGTCACGGCCGAGCTCGGGCCACCGACGGTCCCAGCATTCCTGCTGCGGATCGGTCAGCGAACCCCGGCGGGACCGGAAACTCGTCACCCGCGGGTAGAGGCGGTTTCCTCGCGTCGGGCGCTGTTCCGGCGTCTCGGTCGTGTGCTGATCGGCTTCGTTCACGGCACCCATTGTCGCGTATCTCGGGAGTGCGTGACAGGAGGGACTGGTGTGACCACAGGGTTTTCTCAGGACCGCTGCCGCGCACCGCCTCCTCTGCGACAATCCGTCCACTGTTGCCGGAGGCATTCGGGGGGATGTTTCTGATGGGGAATTCGGACGACGCGTGGCGCGAGCTCGCCCACCGCGTCGAACGGCTCGACGCGGAGGCGGGACGTGCCCTGCATGCTGCTCTGCGCACGCGTGATCGTCCGCCGACCGTGCAGATCGTCGAGCGCGCCGGCAGCGGCGCCGAGACACTCGCCGTCCCCGAGGCGCCGGAGGAATACACGGTCGAACACCTCGAGACGGACGTGCCCGGCCGAGCCGATCCGATCGTCGACGGCGACGTCGTGATTCTCGTGACAGCCGTCCGCCGCCCGCCGCACGCGATCCACCCGGCGGACCGAGCGCTGATCGACCGGGTCGAGGCCGGGCGCGTGATCGTGGTCCTCACCGGCACCGACCCTGCCGACGACGCGGCGATCGGAGCGGTCGCCGAACGGTTGCGCACGCCGGTGCTCCTGTTCTCCGACACCGACGCCCTCGCAAGTGCGATCGCGGCGCGGCTGCACCGGGCACGTCGTCGCCGCGACGACGTCCTGGCCACGACGGTCGCGGGGCTCGCCGCGACTCCGCCGGCCCGGGACGCGATCGAGGACGCACTCGACACGCTCGCCCCGGGGCGAGCGCCGTGACGGAGCCGGCCGTCGACGACGTGCTGCGCCGCTGGAATCCCGAGGGCTGGGCGCGCCTGCACGGCGATCCGCCCGCGCCGCGGGTCCGGGTCGCGGCGGTTCCCGGCTCGGGGGAGGACGAGCTCGTCGCGGAACTCGGCGAGCTCCGTGGGGCCTCCGGGGGAGAGGACGTCCAGTTCGTGCGCGAGGGATCCGCCCCGGTCGTGCTCATGGTGCTCGAGGCGTCCGCGTTCGTCGGCCGCACCGAACTGGACGTGCTCGAGGCCGCCGCCCAGGGGGCCAAGCGTGTGGTGTGCGCACTGACCGGTATCGACCGCTGCCCGGGGTGGCGGCGTGTTCTCGACGCCGATGTCGCGCTGCTCCGGCGGCACGCCGGCCGGTTCGACGGGACGATCGTGCCGGTCGCCACGACCGCCGCGGCTCGCGCCCGGGAGCTGGGAGGCGACGCCGGGCACGTGCTGCGGCTCGAATCGGGCATCGTCGACCTGCTCGAGATGCTGCGGGCCGCCGTGGCCGCGCCCACCACGACCGTCGCTCGGTCTGCGGAGATCGCCCGGACCCGCACGATGATCACCGAGACCATCGACGACCTGCGCGCGGACGACGGCGCAGCGCTACGCGCCGAGCGCACCCGGCTCGTGCAGCAGGCGGCGGCTCCCGCGGATCCGGGCGGTCGCGGCCGCAGTGCCCTGCAGCGGGCCCGGCTCGAACTGCTGCAGGAGGTCGCCGCGAGCGTGCGGTCCACCGCCGCCGCGGTGCGCGAGGCCGTGGACGCCGACCCGATGCGCGCCCCGGAACTGCTCGACGCGGCGGTGGGAACACTGAATGCCCGGGTGTCGGCCGTCGTCGTCGCCCGGCTGGGGGAGAGCGACGCCGTGCCGGGCGCATCGGACACCGTGCCGCGGAGGACCGCCGCGCCGATGTCGCCGACCACCGGGACGATCGAGGACCGGCTTACCGTGGTGCTCGGCGCCTCCGCCGGGGCCGGGCTGGGCCGGTTGGCGGCCCTGCCGTTCGACGCCCTGCCTGCCGGGCACCTGGCGGCGGTGCCCGTCACCGTCGCCGGGGGCGTGGGTGCGGCGTGGTGGCTCGTCCGGGCCCGCCGACGACTCGCCGCCCGGGACCGCGCGCGCCGGTGGGTGACCGACGAGCTCACCGAGATCCGCGCCGATCTGGACGCCTGGGTGCTCACCAGGATCGTCGACGCCGAGGCCCGGGCCGCCGCGACCGCCGCGGCGGAACACGCCGCCCGGGTGTCGTCCCTGCACGACCGGGTCACCGCGATCGACGAGGAACTGCGCCGGCATCTCGGGGAACGCAATGCCCGCATCGAGGCGTGCCGGCGGGATCTGGCGGTGCTGGACCGTCCGACGCCGGCCCGTCCGGGGGAACCGCGGGTGACGTCGGCGCGTCCAATCCTGTGAGAACCCGGAAACACACGGGTGCGGAGAACCCCGAAACATGTAGATGCGACCGTTCGAGGAGGCACACAGGTGGAGACCTACCCGATTCCCGATTCGCTGCCCGAGCCCGAGGGTTTCGCCTCGGGCGCGTCGTTCGACCCGGTTTCCGCCGCCGCGCTGGCCGACGCCGCCGACCCGTCCGTGGACCTCGACGGCGACGGCACATTCGACACGGTCACGTGGTCGTCGCCGTCTGCGCTGGTCGTCGCCACGGACCTCGACGCCGACGGCAGCACCGACCGGCTCACCGCGATCGCCGACGACGGCGAGTTCGGGGTGTGGGAGTTCCATCGCGAGCCCGACGGCACACCGCGCTGGCTGCGTGTGGACGCCGGAAGGCTGGGCGTCGAGTGAGATGAATCGCTCGGCCGGACTACGACGGTTTCGGTAGGATGCGCCCTCTGAATCGTTTCTGTGACATTTCCGACCGGACCCGATTCCCCCCGATCGGAAGTCCGGCGTTAACCTCTATGAATAGGACTTCCGGCGCTCGTTTCCTCCGTTCGGCCACGGTGGTAAGCGGGTGGTACCCCTGCCGAGAGGGGAATCTCGGGTCCGCCACTGGTTTCTGCGTACATTTGTGCAGGTCGGAGGCTGGATCCGGTTCCGGGCACACCCCAGGAGAGTTTGATGACCTCAGCGACCATTCCCGGTCTCAACGGAACCGACGACAAGCCCCCGACCCAGCACGCCGAGTTGCTTGCCTGGGTCCAGGAGATTGCCGAGCTCACCGAGCCGGATCGCGTTGTCTGGGCCGACGGTTCCGACGAGGAATGGGATCGGCTGACCACCCAGCTGGTGGAGGCCGGGACGTTCACGCGCCTGAACGACGAGAAGAAGCCGAACTCGTTCCTCGCCAGCTCCGATCCGTCGGACGTCGCGCGCGTCGAGTCCCGCACCTTCATCTGCTCGAAGAACGAGATCGACGCCGGTCCGACGAACAACTGGGTCGACCCGGACGAGATGCGCGCCACCATGACCGAGCTGTACCGCGGCAGCATGCGCGGTCGCACGCTCTACGTCGTGCCGTTCTGCATGGGTCCCCTCGGCGCCGAGGACCCGAAGCTCGGTGTGGAGCTCACCGACTCCGAGTACGTGGTCGTGTCGATGCGCATCATGACCCGCATGGGTACCGCCGCCCTCGAGAAGCTGGGCACGGACCGCCCGTTCGTGAAGGCTCTGCACTCGGTCGGCGCGCCGCTCGAACCCGGCCAGAAGGATGTGCCGTGGCCGTGCAGCGACACCAAGTACATCACCCACTTCCCCGAGGACCGCGAGATCTGGAGCTTCGGTTCCGGCTACGGCGGCAACGCTCTGCTCGGCAAGAAGTGCTACTCGCTGCGTATCGCGTCGGCGATGGCCCACGACGAGGGCTGGCTCGCCGAGCACATGCTGATCCTCAAGCTGATCTCGCCCGAGGACAAGGCCTACTACATCGCGGCGGCGTTCCCGTCCGCGTGTGGCAAGACCAACCTCGCGATGATCCAGCCGACCATCCCGGGCTGGCGTGCCGAGACCCTCGGCGACGACATCGCGTGGATGCGTTTCGGTGAGGACGGCCGCCTGTACGCCGTGAACCCCGAGTTCGGCTTCTTCGGCGTCGCACCGGGCACCAGCGCGGATTCGAACCCGAACGCGATGGCGACCATCGAGGCCGGCAACACCATCTACACCAACGTCGCGAAGACCGACGACGGCGACATCTGGTGGGAGGGCATCGGCGGCGAGAAGCCGGCGCACCTGACCGACTGGCTGGGCAACGACTGGACCCCCGAGTCCGGCACCAACGCCGCGCACCCGAACTCGCGGTACTGCACCCCGATGTCGCAGTGCCCGATCCTCGCGCCCGAGTGGGACGACCCGCAGGGTGTGCCGATCTCCGCGATCCTGTTCGGTGGCCGCCGCAAGACGACGGTTCCGCTGGTCAGCGAGTCCTTCGACTGGCAGCACGGCACCTTCCTCGGTGCGACGCTGTCGTCCGAGCAGACCGCCGCGGCCGAGGGCAAGGTCGGCAACGTCCGTCGCGACCCGATGGCGATGCTGCCGTTCCTCGGCTACAACGCCGGCGACTACCTCGCCCACTGGATCACGCTCGGCAAGAACGCCGACTCGGCGAAGCTGCCGAAGATCTTCTACGTGAACTGGTTCCGTCGCGGCGAGGACGGCCGCTTCCTGTGGCCGGGCTTCGGCGAGAACTCGCGCGTGCTGAAGTGGATCGTCGACCGCATCGAGCACAAGGCCGACGCGCAGACCACCCCGATCGGGTACGTCCCGACCGCCGCCGACCTCACGCTCGACGGCCTGGACGTCGATCCCGCCGACGTCGACGAGGCCCTGAAGGTCGACGTCGACGAGTGGAAGGCCGAGATCGAGGGCATCGCCGAGTGGTTCGAGTTCCTCGGCGAGAAGGTGCCCTCGGGCATCCGCGACGAGTTCGAGGCACTCAAGCAGCGCCTCGGCTGACATCGCACGTCTACGGAAGGCCGCCCCGATTCGCCGGGGTGGCCTTCCGCGTTTCCGGCACCTACCTGCGGCAGCGGGAATCACGGCGCTCTGACCTGCGTAGACTTTTGCTCACGGTGATTCGAACTCCCCAGGTGAAGCGGACCCGGGACCGGATGGTGCAATAGGTGCATCGCACACGACAGCCGGTCGCTCGACGGCCGGGAGGAGGACCAGCTATGAGCGGGATCTACAACAATGTCACCGAGTTGGTGGGGCGCACCCCCATCGTCAAGCTCAACCGGCTGACCGACGGTCTCGGCGCGACCGTCGCGGCCAAACTCGAGTTCTACAACCCGGCCAACAGCGTCAAGGACCGGATCGGTGTCGCGATCATCGACGCCGCCGAGAAGTCCGGTGAGCTGAAGCCCGGCGGCACGATCGTCGAGGGCACCAGCGGCAACACCGGCATCGCCCTCGCGATGGTCGGCGCCGCTCGCGGCTACAAGGTCATCCTGACGATGCCGGAGACGATGTCGACCGAGCGTCGCGTCATGCTCCGCGCCTACGGCGCCGAGATCGTCCTCACCCCGGGCGCCGAGGGCATGAAGGGTGCGGTCACGAAGGCCGAGGAGATCGTGGCGAACACCGAGAACGCGATCCTCGCGCGCCAGTTCGGCAACCCGGCCAACCCCGAGATCCACGAGCGCACCACCGGTGAAGAGGTCTGGGAGGACACCGCCGGCGAGATCGACATCTTCGTCGCGGGTATCGGCACCGGCGGCACCCTCACCGGTGTCGGCCGCAACCTCAAGTCCCGCAAGCCCGGCGTGAAGATCATCGGTGTCGAGCCCGCGGACTCCCCGATCCTCACCGGCGGCGAGCCCGGCCCCCACAAGATCCAGGGCATCGGCGCGAACTTCGTGCCCGAGGTCCTCGACCGCGAGATCTACGACGAGATCATCGACGTCAAGTTCGACGACGCCATCGACGTCGCGCGTCGTCTCGGCACCGACGAGGGCATCCTCGGCGGCATCTCCGCCGGTGCGAACGTGTGGGCGGCACTCGAGGTCGCGAAGCGTCCTGAGAACGCCGGCAAGCTGATCGTCGTGGTCGTTCCCGACTTCGGCGAGCGCTACATCTCGACCCCGCTGTTCGAGCACATCCGGGACTGAGTGCACGGTGAACCTGCTGCGAACCCTCCGGGAGGATCTCGGCGCTGCGCGTGGGCACGACCCGGCCGCGCGCAGTGACGTCGAGAACGCGATCGTCTACTCGGGACTGCACGCGATCTGGTCGCATCGGCTCGCGCACCGGATGTGGGGCAAACCCGCGCTGCGCGGTCCGGCCCGGATCCTCGCGCAGTTCACCCGATTCCTCACCGGCATCGAGATCCACCCCGGTGCCACCATCGGCCGCCGGTTCTTCATCGACCACGGCATGGGTGTCGTGATCGGCGAGACCGCCGAGATCGGTGACGACGTGATGCTCTATCACGGCGTCACCCTCGGCGGTCGGTCGATGGCGAAGGAGAAGCGCCACCCCACGATCGGCCATCGCGTCACGATCGGTGCCGGCGCGAAGGTGCTCGGCCCGATCACCATCGGCGACGACAGCGCGGTCGGGGCGAACGCCGTTGTCACCCGGGATGTTCCACCGGACTCGATCGCGACGGGCATCCCCGCGACGATCCGGTCCCGGACGCAGAAGCAACACGAACCGCTGGTCGATCCGACGAGCTACATCGATCCCGCGATGTACATCTGAGCCGCGTTCGGCCGCTCCCTTCCTCGGGTGATGGGAATCGGTATCCGGTCCGACCGGGTGTCGATTCCCATCACCCGATTTTGCGACTCATTCCAGAAAAGTGCGTCATAGTGGTGACGTGCCCTCTACGCCGGAGTACGTAGAGCAACTACGTACCGCAGCGCTACGCGTGACCCGACCCCGGGTCGCGGTGCTCGACGCGGTGCACGAGAACCCGCACGCCGATACCGACACGATCTTCGTGAAGGTGCGCACCGTGCTGCCCGACGTGTCCCGTCAGGCCGTCTACGACGTGCTGCACGCGCTGACCGAGGCCGGTCTGATCCGGCGGATCCAGCCTGCCGGTTCGGTCGCCCGTTACGAATCGCGGGTCGGCGACAACCACCACCATCTCGTGTGCCGCTCGTGTGGCGCCATCACCGACGTCGACTGCGCCGTCGGCGCCGCCCCGTGCCTGACGGCTTCGAACTCCAACGGCTATCTCGTCGACGAGGCCGAGGTCGTCTACTGGGGACTGTGCCCCGACTGTTCACCTCCACCGACTTCACGGCCGCGACCGTGAGCAAGGTCCGCGTTACCCACACCTGGAAGGAAGGGCCCAAGTGTCCGAAAGCGAAAATCCGGTCATCGAATCGCCGACGCCCAAGGCGCACCGTCCGCTCACCAACCGGGACTGGTGGCCGGATCAGATAGATCTCAGTGTCCTGCAACATAATTCGGAGCGCACCTCGCCTCTGGGTGTCGACTTCGACTACCCGACCGAATTCGCGAAACTCGACCTCGACGCTCTGAAGCGCGACCTTGTCGAGGTGATGACCACCTCCCAGGACTGGTGGCCCGCGGACTTCGGTCACTACGGTCCGCTGTTCATCCGCATGAGCTGGCATGCGGCGGGCACCTACCGCATCGCCGACGGCCGTGGCGGTGGCGGTCAGGGCGCGCAGCGGTTCGCGCCGCTCAACAGCTGGCCGGACAACGCGAGCCTCGACAAGGCCCGCCGGCTCCTGTGGCCGATCAAGAAGAAGTACGGAAACAGCATCTCGTGGGCCGACCTGATCATCTACGCGGGCAACGTCGCCTACGAGTCGATGGGCTTCCCCACGTTCGGTTTCGCGTTCGGCCGCGAGGACATCTTCGAACCCGAGGAGGTCTTCTGGGGGCCGGAGGACACCTGGCTCGGGGACGCCCGCTACGCCGGCGAGCGCGAACTGCAAGGCCCGCTGGGTGCCGTGCAGATGGGCCTGATCTACGTGAATCCGGAAGGCCCCAACGGCAATCCGGATCCGATCGAGGCGGCCCGCGACATCCGTGAGACGTTCGGCCGGATGGCGATGAACGACGTCGAGACCGCGGCGCTCATCGTCGGCGGTCACACCGTCGGAAAGACCCACGGTGCCGCTCCGGCCGATCACGTCGGACCGGAACCCGAGGCCGCACCGCTCGAGCAGCAGGGTCTGGGTTGGAAGAACACCCACGGCACCGGGGTCGGCGGCGACGCGATCACCAGTGGTCTCGAAGGCATCTGGACCCCCACACCGACGAAGTGGGACAACAGCTTCCTCGAGACGCTGTACGGCTTCGAGTGGGAGAAGACCAAGAGCCCGGCCGGGGCCTGGCAGTGGGTGCCGAAGGACGGTACCGGCGCCGACCTCGTCCCGGACGCCCACGATCCGTCGAAGCGGCACGCCCCGACGATGCTCACCACCGACCTGTCGCTGCGCTTCGATCCGATCTACGGGCCGATCACCCGCCGGTGGCTCGACCATCCGGAGGAACTCAACGAGGAGTTCGCCAAGGCCTGGTACAAGCTGCTGCACCGTGACATGGGACCGGTCTCGCGGTATCTCGGTCCGTGGGTTCCGGAACCGCAGCTGTGGCAGGACCCGGTCCCGCCCGTCGACCACGAACTGGTCGGTGCGGACGACGTCGCCGCGCTCGAGCAGAAGGTCCTCGAGTCGGGACTGACGATTCCGCAGCTGGTCGCGACCGCGTGGGCGTCGGCGTCGAGCTTCCGCGGCACCGACAAGCGTGGCGGTGCGAACGGGGCACGCATCCGGCTCGCCCCGCAGAAGGACTGGGAGGTCAACGAACCCGCGCAGCTCGCCGAGGTGCTCGCGAAGCTCGAATCGATCCGTCAGGACTTCGAGAGCGGCGGCAAGAAGATCTCGCTCGCCGACCTCATCGTGCTCGCGGGTGGTGCGGCGATCAAGAAGGCCGCGAAGAACGCGGGTCTCGACCTCGAGGTGCCGTTCACTCCGGGCCGGACGGACGCGACGCAGGAGACGACGGACGTCGACTCGTTCGCGGTCCTCGAGCCGCCCGCCGACGGGTTCCGCAACTACCTGCCCGCCGGGGAGAAGCGCCAGCCGGAGAAGCTGTTCGTCGAGCGTGCCAATCTGCTGTCGCTGACCGCATCGGAGCTGACGGTGCTCGTCGGCGGGCTGCGGGCGCTGAACGCCAATCACGGCGGCACCGCCCACGGCGTGCTCACCGACCGGCCGGAGGCGTTGACCAACGACTTCTTCGTCAACCTGCTCGACATGGGCACGGAATGGAAGACGTCCGAGTCGACGGAGAACGTCTACGAGGGCCGCGACCGCGCGTCGGGTGAGCTGAAGTGGACGGCCACCGCCGTCGATCTGGTCTTCGGCGCCAACTCGGTGCTGCGGGGCCTGGCGGAGGTCTACGGCGCCGACGACGCGCAGACCAAGTTCGCCGAGGACTTCGTCGCCGCGTGGACGAAGGTGATGAACCTCGACCGGTTTGAGATCAAGAAGAAGTAGACCGGCACGAGTGGGGCACCCCGGCCAGGGCCGGGGTGCCCCACTCGTTGTGCGTGTCAGCCCTGGTAGCCGGGCGGGTAGAGCACGGACTTGAGCTCGCAGAACGCCTCGATACCCTCGGGGCCGTTCTCGCGGCCGATGCCGGAGTTCTTGTAGCCGCCGAACGGCGAGCCCGGGTCGAAGGCGTACCAGTTGATGCCGTAGGTGCCGGTGCGGACCTGCGCGGCGACCTCGAGTCCCTTCTCGATGTCGGTGGTGTACACCGAACCGGCCAGGCCGTAGTCCGAGTCGTTGGCGATCTTGATCGCCTCGTCGACCGAGTCGTACGGGAGGATGGACAGCACCGGACCGAAGATCTCCTCGCGGGCGATCGTCATCGAGTTGTCGACGTCCGCGAACACGGTCGGCTCGACGTAGTAGCCGGTCTCGATGCCGGCCGGGCGGCCGCCGCCGAGCACCAGGCGGGCGCCTTCCTTCTTGCCCTGCTCGATGTACCCCTCGACGCGGTCGCGCTGCTTCGCCGAGATCAGCGGGCCCAGCTGCGCGGCCGGATCGTCGGGCAGGCCGACGGGGAAGAATGCGGCGGTCGCGACGACCTTCTCGACGACCTCGTCGTAGCGCGAGCGCGGCGCCAGGATGCGGGTCTGGCCGACGCACGCCTGCCCGGTGTTCATCAGGCCGGACATCACGAGCATCGCGATCGTCGAATCGAGATCGGCGTCCTCGAGCACGATCGCGGCGGACTTGCCGCCGAGTTCGAGCGAACAGCGCTTGAGGTTCTGCGCGGCGATCGCACCGATGTGCTTGCCGACCGCGGTGGACCCGGTGAACGTGACCTTGTCGATGTCGGGGTGCGAGACCAGGTACTCACCGGTCTCGGCGCCGCCCTGCACGATCGACAGCACACCCTCGGGCAGGCCGGCCTCGGCGAAGATCTCGGCGACCATGTTGATCGTCAACGGCGCCTCGGGCGCCGGCTTGAGCACGACCGAGCAGCCCGCGAGCAGCGCCGGACCCAGCTTGTTCGCCGCCAGGAACAGCGGCACGTTCCACGCGACGACCGCGGCGACCACACCGACGGGCTCGCGGGTGACGCGGGTGCGGCCGAACGAACCGGACCGCTCGTCGACCCACGGGAACGTCTCGGCGGCGCTCGCGTAGTAGTTCAGCGTGCCCAGCGCCGAGGTCATCTGCATCATCTGCACCGACGCCGGGGGCTGGCCCATCTCGGCGGTGAGCTTCGCGGTGATCTCCGCGGAGCGCTCCTCGATCAGTTTGGCGGCCTTGGCGATCACCTGCGCGCGTTCGGCGGGCGAGGTGCGGGGCCACGGCCCGTCGTCGAACGCGGTGCGCGCCGCCGCGATCGCGGCGTCGATGTCCTTCGGCCCGGCGACGGGGACCGAGCCGACGCGTTCCTCCGTCGCGGGGGAGAACACCTCGAGCTTCTCGTCCGTCGACGGTGCGACCCACCGGCCGCCGATGAAGAGCTTGTCGTAGTCGGTCATGTTCCTCTTCCTCGTAACTTGTTCTGCGAACTCACGTCAGGGCTTGCCAGTAGGTGCCGTCGAGCATTGCCTCGAGGGTCGCGCGGTGCAGGATCATCGAGTCCGGGTCGTCGGGTTGCTCGGCCTGCCCGAAGTGGACGGCGCGAGTCTGGATGCGCAGCATGATGATCGCGTGCTGCAGTGCGGCGTAGCAGGTGTGGAAGTCCAGGTGCTGCGGGGTGTGCCCGGTGCGGGCGGCGTACGCGGCGGCGAGGTCGTCGCGGCGCAGGAAGCCGGGCAGCCCGGGCAGGTTCGCCGCCGCGGCGATGTCCTCGAAGAACCTGTGCAGGAACGTCATCCACGCCAGGTCCATCTCGCGGGCACCGATGGTGGCGAGTTCCCAGTCGAGGACGGCGACGGGCTCGAAGTCGTCGAACAGGATGTTGCCGATGCGGGCGTCGCCCCAGCACACCACGGCCGGGGACGGATCGTCCGGTACGTGTTCGTCGAGCCACGCGAAGGCACGTTCGATGAGCGGCGAGCGCGGCCCGGTCCGTGTGGTCCACTCGTAGTAGGCGCGCTGCCGGTCGATGTGGGCGCGCACCGCCGCGGTCGCGTCGGGTGGGGTGTCGAGATCGGCGATGCCGGGATCGACTGCGTCGAGCGGTAATTCGTGGATACGGGCGAGAATGCCGACCGCGGAGTCCTGCATCGCGGCTCGCTGCGCGTCGTCGGCCTCGGTGACCCACGAACCGAAGTTGTAGGGCATGACGTCCGGTGGGACGACACCGTCGATGCGGGACATGACGAAGAACGGGGCGCCGAGCGGACCGGCGTCGGGTTCGGACCACAGGACCGCCGGAACCGGCACGTCGGTGTGCTCGGCGACGGCGCGCATGATCCGGAACTGGGAGTCGAGGTCGTAGGTGGGGAACACGGGCACGGCGGTCGCCGCGGGCGCGATGCGCGCCACGAGCCGGTGGGTGCGGCCGTCCCAGGTTGCGTCGAACAGCAGGGTTTCGCTGGACATCCCGGTCGCGTCGGGGGAGTGCACGTTGTCCACCCGGGGATCCGGAACCCGTTCGGCGAGCCACCGCTGCAGGTCGGCGCGGATCTGTTCGGGGTCGCGACGGGAATCGTGGGGGCGGGCGACTTCGGCGTGGTGTGCGGTGTCCTCCGGATCGATGATCACCCGCGACTCCTCCCGTGTTCTCGTGCTGTGACCTCGAACACTAGAACACGTTTCATCTTTACGGAAGGGAGCTCCCGGTATCGGGGATCAGCCGGGATGCTGCTCGAACCACTCGAGCATCATCTGCCAGGCCTCGGCCGCGGCGGCCGGGTCGTACCGCGGCCCGGTGTCGTTGAAGAACGCGTGGTCGGCGCCGGCGAACGTCACCACCTCGTGCGTGAGCCCGGCCCGCTCGAGCGCCGCGGTCGCGGCATCGCGGGTCGCGTCGACCCGCTGGTCCTTCTCCGCGTAGATCGCCAGCACCGCCGCCCGCGACCCGGAGAAGTCCGCTCCCTCGGGCAGCGGCCCGTAGAACGGGACCGCGTTGGCCAGGCGCGGTTCGCCGGAGGCGAGCAGCAGCCAGGTCATGCCCCCGCCGAAACAGAAGCCGACCGCCTCGATCGGCAGGCCGGGGAGCCGTCGGGACAGTTCGTCGACCCCCTCCTTCATGTCCGCGGTGAACCGCTCCGTCGGCACGTTGCTCAGCGCCGCGGTCGCCGCGGCCGGATCGGCGAACGACGCCGTGCCACCCTCCTCGGACAGCAGGTCGATCGCCAGCGCCGAATAGCCGGCACCGGCGAAGCGCCCGGCGACCGAGCGGATGTGATCGTTGAGTCCCTTGTTCTCGTGAATCACCAGGACGCCGCCGCGCGGGTCGGTGGCGCCGGCCCAGGCACCCTGCAGGGTGCGGCCGTCCGGGCCCGGGAAGGTGACCTCCTCGGTCGGGACGGCCTCGGCGGCCCCCGGTGGCGGTGATGCCGGAGTCTCGGGCGCGGGGCTCGCCGGCGTCGGCTCGTCCTCCCGCGCGCACGCGGCGAGCAGCGACGACGCGGCGGCCAGACCGATGCCGAGCAGGCCCAGCCGGCGCAGTGCCTCTCGGCGCGTGAGCAGGCCGTCGGCGTGATCGACGGCGATCTCCTCGGCGATGTAACGCTGGAACGGTGTCATCTCTGCCCCCGCCCGGGTTGCGACCTTCCGAGAAGTATTTCGCATCCGGACGGCGGTCAGGGCTCGATTGCGAGCACTCCGGCACCGGTGAGTGTGCCGAGTGGGCCGAGTTCGGCCGGCACGATCCGCAGATCCCGGAGGAAGGACAATCGGCCGTAGCGCGCGGCCGCCGCCAGCATCGGACGCCACAGCGGCGGTCCGGCCTGCGCGAATCCGCCCCCGACGACCACCAGGCCGACGTCGGTCAGGGCCGCCGCCGACGCGAGGATCTGGCCGAGCGCGGTACCCGCCCGTTCGAGTGCCGTGGCCGCCGTCCGGTTCCCGGCGGCTGCGTCCGCGCACAACGCCATCGCGTCGTCGCCGGCCCAGCCGTGGCTGCGCGCCCAGCGCACGGTCGCCGGGCCGCTCGCGACGGTCTCGATGCAGCCGGTCGCGCCGCACGCGCACTGGTCGACGCCGTATGCCGAGGTCATGTGCCCGATGTGGCCCGCATTGCCGGAACGGCCCGGGGCGATCCGGCCGTTCAGCACGAGGCCGCCGCCGATGCCGGTCGACAGGACCACGCTCAGCAGATCCGCGGTGCCGCGGCCCGCGCCGTGCCGGTGCTCGGCGAGCGCGGCGGCCGCGCCGTCCCCGACGAGCCGGATCCGCGCGGCCGGGAACAGCGTCTGCACCGCGTCGACCAGCGCGAACCCGGTCGCCCATTCGGCGATGTTGACGGGTGCGACCGTGCCTGCGGTGGTGTCGATCGGGCCTGCGCTCGCGATCCCGACAGTCGTGATCGCCCGGTCGCCCGCGGCGTGCCGCAGCAACGTGGCCGCGGCGTCCCACACGCCCGTCGTAGGGGTGGGGACGCTCAGCGGAGCGAGCGGGATGCCGTTGTCGCCGACGGTGGATGCTGCGAGTTTGGTGCCGCCGACGTCGAAAGCGAGTGCGGTCATGGCGCATGACAGTAGCGCGTGGAGCTCGCGCGGGCGGACCGTAGATCTCCGCCTCAGGTGCGGCGCAACACCAGCACGAGGTTGCTGACCAGGAACTCCCGGACCACCGGGACCTTCACGAGCCACCACGCCCAGCGCGGGTGGTAGCGGGGGAACGCGGCGAGCAGCTCGCCGTCGCGGGTGTTGCGGGCCCAGCGCAGTCCGTCCGCGCAGCCCACGTCGAACAGCGAGACGCCGTAGCGGTTCTTCGGGTCGCGGCCGTGTTTGCGGGCGTACCGCCGGGCCGCGTATTCGCCGCCGAAGGCGTGCCACGGCCCGGTCTCGTGGCCGCCGAACGGTCCCCACCACAGCGTGTAGGACAGCACCATCAGGCCGCCGGGCTTGGTCACGCGGAGCATTTCGTCGGCCATCACCCAGGGCCGGGGGACGTGCTCGGCGACGTTCGACGAGAAGCACACGTCCACCGAACCGGTCCGCACCGGCAACGCCAGCCCGGATCCGCGGATCGAGCCGCCCACCTGCAGGCCGGCGGCGTGCATCTCCGCCGGATCCGGCTCGATCGGCACGTACCGGGCGCCGACGCCGTCGAACGCCTCGGCGAAGTAGCCGGGTCCGCCGCCGACGTCGACGACGGTGGTGCCGGTCAGGTCGCGGCCGGTCAGGCCGGTGTAGAGGTCGCCGATCAGGTCGACGGTGTCGCGGGCGACCCCGCCGTAGAACACCTCGGGAGCGGTCTGTTCGTACCGGAAGCTCCCGAGCAGGCCGACGGAGCGGCGCAGCGTCGCGCGGCGGGCGAAACGCCCGGCGACGCGGGGCGGGCGAGTGTCGGACACGAGAGGCCAGCTTAATGGGAGCGCGGACGGCCCCGATCACCCCCTGCGGGCGACGAACTCGTTCGCACCGCGTATAAATACATCTTGTGTCTAAGTTGCATTCAGCGGCGGAGCAGGCCTACCGCGAGGTGAAGGAGCGGATCCTGTCCGGCACCCTGCCCGGCGGCGAACTGATCAGCGAAGGCGAGATCGCCGCCGAGATGGGGACCAGCCGGACCCCGGTCCGCGAGGCGTTCCTGCGTCTCGAGACCGAGGGCTGGATGCGGCTGTATCCGAAACGCGGCGCGCTCGTCGTGCCCGTCGCCGACGGCGAAGCCGAACACGTGGTCGCCGCGCGGCTGCTCCTCGAAGCGGACGCCGTCCGCGTGGTGGTCGCCGGCCCCGAAAATGCGCGCGCCGAACTGGTCCGCGCTCTGCGCGCCAACCTCGGGGCCCAGCACGATGCCGCGGACTCCGGCGACGTCGCCGCGTTCAGCGGGCTGGACGCGGATTTCCACGGCCTGATCGTCCGGGCCGGGGGAAATCCGCTGCTCGTCGACTTCTACCTGGGACTGCGCGAACGGCAGCGGCGCATGACCGCGCGCTCGCTGATCCGCGATCCCCTGCAACTGAACTCGATCATCGACGAGCACACACGGCTCGCCGACTTCGTCGACGCGGGCGACGCCGAGGGCTTCGCCACCGCCGACGACATCCACATGCGCCGCGTCCACGGACTGCCGCGCGCCACCGGAGGAGATGCACGATGAGCGTCGAGACGGCCACCGTCACCGAAGTCCCGGCGCCCGTCCGGCGACGGATCGCGCCCTGGGCGCTGGTCGCGGCCGCCATGTTCGCGGTCGCGTGGGGCGGCAACGAATTCACGCCGCTGCTGGTGATGTACCGGCTCGACCACGGATACTCGCCCGTCGTCGTCGACGTCTTCCTGTTCGCGTACGTGCTCGGCATCGTGCCCGCGCTGCTGCTCGGTGGACCGCTCTCGGACCGGCTCGGCCGCCGCCCGCTCATGCTGCCCGCACCGTTCGTCGCGGCCGCGGGCTCGATCGTGCTCGCGTTCGGCGCGGACAGCGCGCCGCTGCTCGTCGTCGGCCGCATCCTCAGCGGCATCGCGCTCGGGCTGGGCATGGCCGTCGGCGGCAGCTGGGTCAAGGAACTGTCCCAGCAGCCGTGGGACGCGCGGGCCGGTGCCGGCGCGGGCGCCCGCCGCGCGGCGATGAGCCTGACCGCCGGGTTCGCGCTCGGCGCCGGTGTCGCCGGAGTGCTCGCCCAGTGGGCGCCGTGGCCGAGCGGCCTCGCCTACGCCACGCACCTCGTGATCACGCTCGGCGCCGGTCTCGCGGTCGCGACGGCTCCCGAAACCCGTGCCGCCACCCCGGTCGACGAACGGCGGCCGCTGGTCGAGGACCTGAAGATCCCGGCCGCCGCGCACCGGCGGTTCCGGACGGTGATCGCCCCGGTCGCGCCGTGGGTGTTCGGGGCCGCGAGCTGCGCCTACGCGGTGATGCCGGCGCTGATGACGGAGCATTCCGGCGGAAAACCGGTCGCCTTCTCGGCGTTGCTGTGCGTCGTCGCGCTCGGATGCGGTTTCGGGATCCAGGCGCTGGGCCGGCGCATCGACACCCCGCGCAGCGCCCGCGCGCTCGTCGTCGCGCTGATCGTCCTGGTCGCCGGGATGGTGGCCGGCGCGGTCGCTGCGGACCGGCTGACCCTGCCCTTCGCGCTCGCGGGAGCCGCGGTCCTGGGCTGCGGCTACGGACTGGCACTGGTGTCGGGCCTGCAGGAGATCCAGCGCATCGCCGGTCCCGACGACCTCGCCGGGCTGACCGCGGTGTTCTACTCGCTGACCTACCTCGGTTTCGCGGTGCCCGCGGTCCTCGCGGTCGTCGTGCAGACCGTGCCCGGCGTCGGCTATCCGGTGCTGTTCCTGGCGGGTGCGGCCGTCGCCGCGGCTACCCTGATCCTGGTGCTCGGCAACAGCCGCACGGACCTGCCCGGCAACGGCAGCGAACCCGAGCCGTCGGACTCGGCTGCGACCGCGGCCTGACGGTACCCGGCAGTAACCCCCGCCGGTTCCGGAGCGATCCCACCGTTAGTGTGTTCCCCGATACAGTCGCAGCACGCATGTTCGCCCGGGTCGCGGGCGAACCGGAATCCGAGGGGGGTCGCCACGTGCGGGAGGTTCTGCTGCTCTGCTGGCGTGACAGCGGGCACCCGCAGGGAGGTGGCAGTGAGCGCTACCTCGAACAGGTCGGCGCCCAGCTCGCGGCCCGCGGCGTCGCCGTCACGTTCCGCACCGCCGCCTACCCGGGCGCCCCGAAACGCGAAGTCGTCGACGGCATCACCATCAGCCGCGGCGGCGGCCGCCTCACCGTCTATCCGCGGGCGCTCGCGGCGATCGCCGCCGGTCGCCTCGGCTTCGGTCCGCTGCGGGGCCTGCGCCCCGACGCGGTGATCGACACCCAGAACGGCATCCCCTTCTTCGCCGGGCTCGTCGCCGGCGCACCATCCACGGTGCTGGTGCACCACTGTCACCGCGAACAGTGGCCGGTCGCGGGACGGGTGATGGCCCGCATCGGCTGGTGGATCGAATCGACCCTCTCGCCGCGCGTGCACCGCCGCGACCAGTACCTGACCGTGTCGCTGCCGTCCGCCGACGAACTGCGTGCCCTCGGGGTCGAGCACGACCGCATCGCCGTCGTGCGCAACGGCATCGACCCGATCCCCGACACCGTCGAACCCGGCGACGACCACACCCGCACCGCCCACCCGAGCGTGTGCGTGCTGTCCCGGCTGGTGCCGCACAAGCAGATCGAGGACGCCCTCGCCGCGGTCGCCGCGCTGCGCGGCGATGTGCCCGGCCTGCACCTGGATGTGATCGGCGGCGGCTGGTGGGAACAGAACCTGCGTGACGCCGCCGCCGACCTCGGCATCACCGACGCCGTCACCTTCCACGGGCACGTCTCCGAGGAGCGCAAGCACGAACTGCTCGCCCGTGCCTGGGTGCACGTGATGCCGTCCCGCAAGGAGGGGTGGGGGCTCGCCGTCGTCGAAGCCGCCCAGCACGGCGTGCCGACGATCGGCTACCGCAGTTCGAAGGGCCTGACCGACTCGGTGATCGACGGGGTCACCGGTCTGCTCGTCGATTCCGCGACCGAACTCACCGAGGCGGTCGCCGAACTGCTCGGCGACGCCGACCGTCGCCGCGACCTCGGTCGCAAGGCCCGCGTCCGCGCCGGCGAATTCTCTTGGGCGGCAACCGGCGAGGGGGTGCTCGACGTGCTCACCGCGACCGCGGAAGGTCGCCGGGTCTCAGGACTGTTCCCGCGCAGCGCCGGTCTGCCGACGCATCCGGATCGCGAGCGCGCCGGCAGCGCCGCCGACCGGTAGCAGCGCCCACAGCACGTGCGCGGCGACCGCCGCGCCCCGATCGCCGGGCTGCGCGCTCGCACCGGGCACCCGGTACAGGCTCAGGTCGGGGTCGTCGTGGACGAGTTCCAGCGCGTCCAGGGTGCGCTGCGATGCGCCGAGCTCTCCCGGCGTGCCGTGTTCGACGAGCACCCAGCCGACGCCGAGGGCGGCCAGCTCGTCCGGGTGCGCACCGGCCAGCAGCAATGCTTCGACGTCGGCGGCGCGGCGGCCCTCCCCGGCGACCGTGCCGCCCGCGACGACGAGCTGCCCGGTCTGCAGCACGTCCGCGCGCAGCATCCGCGGCGCCGGATCCAGCACGGCCGCACGGCCACTGAACCCGAACCGCCGGAACATTCCCGCCGGGAGCACCGCGACGTCCCCCTCGTCGGCGGTCACGATCCCGGCGACCTGCTGCCACCCTGCCGGGTACTGCACGGGCTGCACCCGGCCGCCGACACCCCACACCAGATCGGGGGTGGCAACCAGCACGACGAGAACCGCCACGGTCGCCCACACCGTGTCGCGGCCACCGAACCGGTCCCGCAGCCACCCGACACCCGCACCGGCGGCCAACACGTACAGCGGCAACGCCAGCGCCACCCACTTCTGGGTGTCGCGCAGCAGGCCGGCACCGGGCACGTGCAGCATCGACCACTCACCGGCCTGCAGCCCCACCGGAGTCGCCGCGAGCGCCGGGGCCAGCACCGCGACCGCGGCGAGCAGCCCCAGCGTCACCGTGACCGGCTCCCGGCGCCGCCACAGCGCCGGCAGCCCGCACGCGACCACCAGCAACAGTGCCGCGGTCCCGACGAACGCCCACGGGGTCGTCCGGGAACCGGGCACCGCGTCCGCGTTCCAGATCCCGCCCAGACCCGCGAGGGACCCGAGCGTGCCGAGCCACGGTTCGGCGCGCGCCGCGAACGCCGCGACCCCGGCGGGGTCGGCGCCGGACCCGCCACCCGAGACCGCCGTCGCGACCAGCCACGGCGCCGACGCGACGACGCTCAGCGCCGCCCCGCCCGCGATCCGCGGCCCGCGCGCGGGGGTGCCACCCGGCGCCGCGAGCACGGCCAGCGCCGTGATCGCCGCGAGAACCGCCCCGGTCGGGGTCAGACCCGCCGCCGCGAGCCACGCCCCGAGAACCCACCACCCCCAGCGCAGTCCGCCACGCACCGCGACGGTCGCGCACACGACCCAGGGCAGCGCCGCGTACCCCACCAGCAGGCTCCAGTGGCCCTGCAGCAGCCGTTCGGCGACGTACGGGTTCCACACCGCCACCGTCGCCGCCACCAGTTGCGCGGGCAGACCGGCCGCTCGGTCCGGCAGCACCGTCACCACCAGCCGTGCCGCGCCCCAGCCCGCCGCCCACAGCGCCGCCACGAGCAGTGCCGTCACCGCGATCCCGCCGTCGACGACGACGGTCACGGCCGCGAGCAGCGCGTCCTGCGGCACCGCGCGGGCCGCGGCGTCGGTGATGCCCAGGGCCGAATCCGTCGGGAACGAACGCGGCGTGCTCACCGCGTCGCGCAGCAACAGATAGCCGGGGGAGAACAGCAGCGGGCCGAGCACCGCGACCGCCAGCGCGAGGCTGTAGACGACCGGCACGACGGAACGCAACGACACCGGCCTGACCATGCGCGCAGAATACGGGCCGGTGCAGGTGTAAGGATGGGCGGATGCCGCGACCTCAGACGCCGCGTCCCGCGCCCACCGGATCCGCCGTCGCCGGAATGACGATGGTGACCGCCGGTGCGATGACCGCCAGCCTGGCGTCCTACCTGCTGCACCTGCCCGCGAGCCGCTGGCTGGGCCCGGCCGGCTACGGCGAATTCGCCAGCCTGCTCGCCGCCCAGCTCGTCCTCGCGGTGCCCGCGCTCGCCCTGCAGACGGTGGTCGCGCGGGAAACCGTGCACGGCAGCGGCATCGACGAACTGCGTCGCCTCGGCTACCGGTGCGCCGCGCTCGCGGCGGGCATCGCGGCCGTGCTGGTGCCGGTGGTCGCGTGGGCGCTCGACACGAGTGTGGCCGGGGCGTTCGGGTCCCTCGTGACCGCACCCCTGCTGGTTCTCCTCGCCGCCGAACAGGGCCTGCTGCAGGGACGTGGCCGGTTCGCGGCGCTCAGCGTCGTCCTGGCCGCGGCGGGCATCGCGAAGGTCGCGCCCGCGGTCGCGGTGCTCGCCGCCGGGGGCGGTCCGGGGGCGGCGCTGCTGGCCGGGGCGGTGGGCACCGGGATCGTCGCCGCCGGGGCCGCGGTGATCGTGGGTCGTGGTGGCACCGAGCCGATCCCGGACGCCCCGCGCGCCCCCGGGATCACCTCGGTCCTGCGCGCCTCCCAGGTGCAGCTCGCGCTGATCGCGATGACCTCGCTGGATCTGCTGCTCGCCCGCATGGTGCTCGACGCCGACGCCGCCGGTCTGTACGCGCTGGGCGCGGTCGCGACGAAGGTCGCGTTCTGGCTGCCGCAGGCCGTCGGTGTGGTGCTGTATCCGCAGATGGCCAACCCGACCCGGTCCGGGGAGGCGGTCCGGTCCGCATTGACGGTGATCGTCGGGATCGGGGCGGTGGTCGTCGCGGGCGCCGCGCTGTGTGCCCCGCTCGTGCCGCTGCTCGTCGGCGACGCCTACGCCCCGGTGCAGTCGCTGCTGTGGGTGTTCGCGCTGCAGGGCGCGTGCCTCGCCGTCCTGCAGGCCGGTCTGCTGTCGGCGATCGCGAGCGAACGCACCCGTCTGGCGGGAGTCGCGTGGCTCGGCCTGGTCGTCGAGGCGGTGCTCATGACCACCGTGGCGTCCACGGTGCAGCAGTTCGTCGCCGTGGCGGTCGGGGTCGCGGCGGTCACCGCCGCGGTGGTCGCGGTGCTCGCCGTGCGCGCGGCCGGACCAGCCGTCCGGAAGAAGTCCTGAACACCTCGGCTGCGGCCCAACTGAAGAACTCGCGCGCCGGAACGGCAGCCGCACACGTGAATTCCGCATGCGCCTGTCCGTTCGCCGCGCGGCCGATTCGACGCTGATACGCGCGAACGCCCGGCCGGGAATCCCGGCCGGGCGTTCGCGTGAGCTCTCGACGGTTACTGCTCCGACGGCGGCTTGCGCAGATCCGTCTTCGGGATCTCCTGCGTCGCGTCGGTGGTCCAGTCCCGCTGCGGCGGGTTCTGTCCCGCGTCGGTGCGCGGGATGACCTGGGTGTCGTCGTTGGTCAGGTCCCGCTGGGTCGGAGCGGCGTGCGCCGGGCCGGACGGGGTGGTCGTGGCCGGGCCGGCCGGAGCCGGGCCGCCGGCAGCGGCGGCCGGGGTGCCGCCCTTGCCGCCGCGCACACCGAGCACGATGCCCGCGATCAGCGAGATGGCACCGAGGATGCCGAGGATGATCGGGACGGTGCGGCCGAACGTCGACAGCTGGTCCTGGCCGTCCTTGGCCTGTCCGACCTGGTACTCGATGGTGTCCTGGTCGAACGGCAGCGTGACCTTCAGGACCGTCACCTCGGGCTTGTCGGCCTCACGGGCGTAGTACTGGTACTGCTGCTCCTGGCCCTTGATGACGACGCCGGTGATCGGATCGACCCACAGGTCACGGACGTTGGTGTACCAGCGGACCATCGTGACCGGCGCATCGCCGCCCTCGACGCCCCACGTGGAGGCCGGCAGGCTCAGCTTGTACGACGGGTTCGACGGATCGGCCTTCGACAGGTCGACCGGATCGATCGTGTGCTGGAAGTGGTAGACCTTGACGCCGCTGATCTCTTCCTCGCCCTTGTACTCGATCTCGTAGTTCTCACGGGCGTTCAGATCGAAATAGGGGTAGTTCTTCTGCTCCACGTCGAACGGGAACTTGTACTGCAGGCCGTCACGGTTGTCGATCTCCGTGGGCGGCGCGGTCGCCGAGGTCTGGATGGTGCTCACACGATCCGGGTACTCCTCCGCCGAGACCGGCATCGAGGTGACACGGTCGACGGTCACCCGGTCCACGGTCGCGGACACCAGGCCGGTGTCTCCCTGCATGTCCAGGCGACGCACCGTCTGGCCGGCCTGCAGCGTCATGATGTCGGCGTTCGAGGGGTCCTCGACCGTGACGAAGCGCTGCGCGACGATCGGGACGTTCGTGTCGACCTGCGCCTTACCGGAGAGCAGCGCCCTGGAATTGAGGATGTCGCCGGTACCCTCGGCCACAGTGGTGACCTCGAGATCGAGCGGCGTCTTCTTCAGCTTGCCCACTGTGTAGGTCGGCACCAGCAGCGCGATCGCCAAGAGGAACGTCCCCAGGCCCACCAACACCAGCGCAAGTTTCCGGCCCGAGCCCGATCGCTCAGCCATGCTGTCTCTCCTCACTCAACGGTTGTCATCGAGTACCCCCACCGGCAGCAGGGCTGCACGGATCGTCTGGTGTACGACAATGCGGACACCACGTGAGCCCAGACACTAACAGCCGACAGTGGTTGTGCGTACGTTCGGATCGCGGAAGAACCCGGACTTCCGGGACAGTACGCATCCCGGGCACACTGGTCGGCGATGACCAATCGACCCGATGCCGGTGCCTCACCTCGTGGCGCGACCGGCTTCCTGCCGGCCCTCGAGGGCATGCGCGGCTTCGCCGCCGTGGGTGTTCTCATCACCCATGTGGCGTTCCAGACCGGTGCCGTGCACGATCCGGTGATCGGCCGGGTGTGGGGCCGGTTCGATCTCGCGGTCGCCCTGTTCTTCGCGTTGTCCGGTTTCCTGCTGTGGCGGCCGCACGCCGCGGCGGCCCGCGGATACGGTGTCGCGCAGCCGACGGGCCGTTATCTCGCCTCCCGGGCCGTGCGCATCCTGCCCGCCTACTGGACCGTCGTGTGCCTGGTACTGCTGTTGCTGCCGGGGGCGGGCGGCGGCTGGCGGGTGTGGGTGGCGAACCTGACGCTGGTGCAGGTGTTCGTGCCGCTGACGCTCACCGAGGGCCTCACCCAGATGTGGAGCCTGTCCGTCGAGGTCGCGTTCTATCTGGTGCTGCCGCTGCTGGCGCTGGCGTTGTGCCGGCTGCGCGGGGACGCCGCGCGGTTCCGCATCCCGGTGATCCTCGCGGCGTGCGCGCTGAGCTTGGTGTGGGTGTGGCTGCCGGTGGCCACCCCCGAGCACATCCATCACGACAACTGGCTTCCCGGTTACCTGCCGTGGTTCGGGGCCGGCATGCTGCTTGCCGAACTGGCCACCGTCGGCGGGACGTGGATGCATCGTCTCGCGGCGCGGCGCGCGCTGATGGCGGCGATCGCGATCGGCGCGTTCGCGCTCGCGACCACCCCACTGGGCGGGCCGGAAGGACTCACGGACCTCGAGCCGTGGCAGTACAGCGGAAAGATCCTGCTCGGCGCCGTGATGAGCGCGGCGCTGCTCGCCCCGTTGACCCTCGCGCCGCGCAGCGACCACCGCATCCTGGCGTCGCCCGCCGCGCTGGCCGTCGGCCGCTGGTCGTACGGCATCTTCATCTGGCATCTCGCGGTTCTGTCGATCATGTTCCCGGTGTTCGGCATCCTGCCGTTCCACGGCCACTTCTGGTTCGTGCTCGCGGTCACCGTCGTCCTGAGCATCGCGGTCGCGTCCGTGAGCTACGCGCTCGTCGAGGAACCCGTCCGCCGCGAATTCCACCGCAGGACGCGGGCGAAGCGCGGCGACAGCGGCACGGTGGCCAGGCCCAGCGCGACCAGCCCGACGACCGCCGCGAACTGAATCAGGAACGAGTGGCCGACGTAGCCGCCCGGCGCCCGCCACGGGCCCGTCGACAGCATCGCCATCGCGATCATCGTCGCCGCACCGGTCGTCCCCACCAGGATCCGTGAGGCGGCGGTTTCGCCCCGGCGCGCGATGATCACGCCGATCGCCACGGCACCGGCCACCGCGACACCCGCCCCGACCGCGCCCGCCGCCACCGTCGCGACCGCGACGACCCCGGCGAGTCCGACGAGGGTGCTGCCCCACGGCCTCGGAGCGGGACCGGGCAGTTCCTGCTCGCGGCGCCGCCGCGGCCACCATGCCGCCGCGAACAGCGGGATCAGCAGCAGCAGTCCACCGAAGATTCCGGCGCGGTACCAGCGGTCCGTCGCGAACGCGAGGGTGACGGTGCCGCCGGTTCCGGCCGGCACGATCCAGCCCTGCTGCCAGCCGTCCACCACGACCGGGGTCAGCTCGCTGCCGTCCGGTGCGGTCGCGACCCAGCCGACGTTGGTGCTTTCCGGCACCACCACGATCCGTTCGGTGCCGGCGACCGGGACGTCGAGTTCGCGAAGATCCTCGGTCCACGTGCCGGTGGCGAGTTCGACCGGTGCGGGCACGGGCGGCAGCGCCCCCGGGACGGGCAGGTCCACGCTCGACACGACGAACGCGGCGCCCGGGGTGATGTCGAGGTGCACCCGGCCCGCGGGCAGCGCGACCGTGCCGGTGTCGCACAGGGTCGCGGGGATCTCCTCCCCGGAGGCGAGGGCGGCGACCGTCGTCGTCACCGACGTGCGGTAGGAGCGGCCCGCGACGGTCACGACCGGGCCGCTGTCGCAGCCGACGGTGACGGTCCGGTCGGCGGCCGGGTCCTGCGCCCCCAGCGGGCCGTCCTGCCCGAGGACGGTGATCTCGGCGAGGCCGGGCGGGGTGAGCTTCGCGAACCCGAGGATCGTGCGGTCCAGGACGTCGGGCCAGGCGACGAGACTGACCACGATCCGGTCCGTGACGTGCGGTTCCAGATCCACCCGGGCCGAGCGGACGTCGTCTCCGAGGTCGATGTCGCGCACCTGCGGTCCGTTGCCGAGGTTGACCGCGATCCGGGTCGGTGCCACCGGTAGCGCACCGAGGCTCGCGGCCACGTCGAGTCCGGTCACGAGTTCCGGCGACGGCAGTTGCAGGGTCAGGGTCGGGCGTGGTGCGCCGGGTTCGAGGGCGGATTCCGGCGCGGTCCAGGAGGTGCGCGGATCCCCGTCGGTCGCGGCGAACGCGGAGCCGGACAGGTCTGCGACGTCGGCGGGACCGGTCGCGGTGACCCGATCCGGCTGCGCGGCGAGCGCCTCCACCGCGGGACCGGGACGCGTCCGCACCCGCACCTGCGGCGCGACCTCGGTTTCCGCCGGCACCGACAGCGAACGGGTGAACGTGTTCGGTTCCTCCGGGGCCGTCGCCAGCCCGCGGGCGCACCGCACCCGGTCGGGGGTGTCGACGCAGCTGCCGCGGCCCGGGAACTCCTGGCTCAGCTGCCAGCCGAGCACGTCCGCGCCGTCCGGGACCGGCGGCAGTACGATGCGCCGGCGGATGTCGATGGGCCGTGGGTTCTCGCGGTCGGTGAAGTCGTCCACCGCGACCTCGGTGATGCCGAACTGGCTCCCGGTGGTGCCGTCCTCGGTGTGGGTGGCGGTGATGCGGATCCACGTCGTGGTCCCCAGCGGCAACGCGATCGTCTGTTCGCGGCCGGGTTTCTCGACCCGGACGGCGGTGGTGCCGCGGTCGGTTTCCAGCTCCAGCCACTTGACGGGCGAGCCGAGCACGCCCGGGCTCGTCGTCAGGTGCAGCATGCCGGCCTCGATCGGGGTGTCGAGGTCGAGCTGCAGCCACTGTCCGACCGCGGATTCGAGGCCGTTGCTGTGCCAGCCGGTGGTGGGGTCACCGTCGACGACGGCGGCCGGTCCGCTGCCCGGTGAGGTGCCACCGAGCTGCGTGGCGTCGGACGCGGCGCTGGAGACCCCGATGCGCGCGCCCTCCCATTCGGCGCGGACGAGGTCGGTGTCGGCGACCGGATAGTCCGGCACCAGGTTGTGGGTGCGTCGGGGATCGTCGGCTGCCCGGATCGTCGACGAGTGGTAGTCCACCTGCCCGTAGTCCGTTTCGCGGTCGGTGGGCGTGTCGGTGACGACCACCCCGTCGACGGGCAGCCCGGCGCGCTGCGCGTCCGCGGCCAGCAGCAGCGGGCCGGGCAGCGGCGGTTCGCCGCCGGCGAGTTGCAGCGGCGATTCGGGGCCGCCCTGGACCCGCGGAACCGACGCGGCGTCGACGACATACGGGCCGACGGGCGAAGAGCCCGGCACATCGACGCGGTAGATCTCGATCGCCGGATAGGCGGGCTGCAGATCCGCGTCCGCGACGAAGTCCTCGCCGAGTTCGCGGCGGATGTCCGGGCCGAACTCGGCGACCCGCACCAGGCCGGGGGAGCCGTCGAGGGCGCGGTGGACCAGTGCGCTGCGCGCGGCCGGGGACGTGTCGGGATCCAGATCGTTGCGGACGACCACGTAGCCGATGCCCTGGCCGCGCAGCGTGGCGGCGAGCCCGTCGGAGGGCCGGCCGTCGGCGATGAGCCGCTGCACCGAGTCGAGGGCGCGGATCGCGCCGGGCGGCACCAGCGGCACCGCGTCGCGGGACACCCACGGTGATTCGGCCAGGGCCTGGATCGGTTCGTCGCGGGTCAGACCCCAGATCTGGCTGCCGAACGGGGCGCCCGGCACGATCAGGGCGCGTTCGCCGCGGTCGGAGGTGTTCTCGCCGAGCCACGCCGCGGTCTCGTGCCAGTAGCCGGGGACCTCGTCGTAGGCGCCGCGCGGCGCGAGCTTGCCGGTCCACGCCAGGGAGGTCGCGAGGGTCGCGGCGACCAGGATCAGGGTGGTGAACGCGACCATCGGGTCCCGTTCGGGATGCGCGAAGGCGACGCGGGCGCGTCCCCACGGCACCGCCCCGGGCAGCGGCACCCGCCGCAGCAGGTGGGCCAGGCCCAGGACCAGCGGCAGCCGCACCAGCGGTTCGAGTTTGTGGACGTTGCGCAGCGCCGCCCCGCCGGAGTCGAGGAACAGGCGCACCTGCTCGGCGAACGGGGAACCGAGCTCACCGACATAACCCGCGCCGAGCCCGGCCACCCCGACGAACAGAATCAGCGTCAGACGGCCGCGTGCCGGCATCGAGCGCATCGCCAGACCGGCCATGCCCGCGGCGGCGAGGAGACCGGTCACGAGGACCGCGGCCGGCTGCGTCACGAGCACCGCCCCGGCGATGCGTTCGGGGGAGACGAACGGTGTCCAGCTGTCGGTGCCGCGCAGGATCTCCGCCAGCGACGCCCACTCGGTGGTGACCCCGGACGATTCGATGTAGTCGAGGAAGGGCGGACTGACCCTGCCGAGCAGCAGCAGCGGCACCATCCACCACAGCACCGCGAGAATGCAGCACGGGATCCACCGGATCGTGAAGTGCCACCACGCGCGGCCGGGCCGGTGCGCGAGCCACCACAGGCCGGCGACGAGGCAGGCCGCGGCGGTCGCGACCGCGTTGATCGCACCCATCAGCGCCACCGCGACCGCGGACTGCGCGGCCAGTTGCAGGGCCGAACGCCCGGAATCGCTGCGCGCGTACCGGACCACGGGCAGCAGCACCCACGGCGCCAGCATCATCGGCAGGGTTTCCGACGAGATCGACCCGAGGGTCGTCAGGACCCGCGGGGACAGCGCGAACACCACGGCGGCGAGAACCCGGGAACTGCGGCTGCCGATGCCCAGTGCTTCGGCGAGCCGCACGATGCCCCAGAATCCGGCGATCAGCAGCAGTGCCCACCAGATCCGCTGGGTGATCCACGGAGGCGCGTGCAGGATCTGCCCGGCCGCGAAGAACGTGCCGTGCGGGAAGAAGTAGCCGTACGCCTGGTTCTGGACCTGCCCGAGCGGGGCGATGCTGCTCCACTGGTGGGATGCGCGGGCCAGGAACCCCAGCGGATTCTGCGTCAGGTCGTACTTGGTGTCGGCCACGATGAGGCCGGGGACCTGCGCGAACGCAAGTACGAACGCCACCGCGGCGGCCGCGTACAACCACCGACGTGACAAGGGATCGGCGGACGGCCCCGGATCGTGCGGGGCCGTCACGCCGGAGGAAGTGCGTGAACTCGCAGCGTTGCCGGCGCCGTCAGCGGCTGCCGTACTCAACCTGGTTCAGGAGGGAGGAATCGGCGTTGCCGCTGCGGTCGATCTCCGGGCGGGTGTTGTCCTGCACCGCGGCGGTCACACCGAATACCGCTGCAGCACCGAGAACGGCGCCGATCACAGCGCTGCCCAGGCCGGGTCCAAGGAACTTCGCCATGCCCATCTCCCCATCGTCAAAACGTCGGCGCGGGACGTCCCCGCGCCGTTTCGCACCGCGTCAAGGTATCACCCGTGTCACACGGTGTGCCCCCACTGTGTGTCTCTGTCCGTGTGCCACGACGGTGTGCCCGGAATCAGAGGCCGAGCGTGCCGAGCAGTGTCCGCAGCTTCGCGGTCGTCTCGTCGAGTTCGGCGTCGGGGTCGGAATCGGCGACGATCCCGCCGCCCGCCCACGCGAGGGCACGCAGCCCGTCGGAGCTGATCTCCGCGCAGCGGATCGCGACCAGCCAGTCGCCGTCCCCGGCGGCGTCGCACCAGCCGACGGCACCGCCGTAGAAGCGACGATCGCCCTCGACGGCCCGGATCGTGGCGAGCGCCGCCTCGGTGGGGGTGCCCGCGACCGCGGGTGTCGGATGCAGCACCGTCGCGAGGGTCAGGGCGTCGGTGGCCGGGTCGCGCAGTGTCCCGGTGATCGGGGTCGCCAGATGCCACACGTCGGGGGTGCTCGTCAGCACCGGGGTCTCGCGGATATCCAGCTCGGTGCACAGCGGACCGAGACGGTCGCGGATCCACGCGGTGACGTAGGCGTGCTCGGCGAGGTTCTTCGCGGACGCGAGGAGGTCGCGACCGGCCGCCTCGTCATCGGCGGGGTCGGCGCAGCGCGCGGCGGTCCCGGCGAGCGGCCGGCACGTGACGGTGCTGCCGCGCCGGCTCACCAGAACTTCCGGGGTCGCGCCGACGAGGGTGTGCCCCCAGTAGCGTTCGCCGGCGGCACTGAGGTCCACGGCGTAGGTCGCGGCCGTCGGGTGCCGGGCGACCATGCGCGCGGCGACGGCGAGGGCGTCGAGCGGCTCGTCCGCGTCGAGGGCGACCGACCGTGCGGCGACGACCTTGCCGAACTCGCCGAGTTCGAGCCGTTCGATCAGTGTCCGCACCCGCGCGACGTGGATGCGCGGGGGCGGGTTCTGCGCGGCGACCCGCACCGGCGGCAGTGCGTCGAGGTCGTCGGGTGGGGTCCACGGCCCGTCGGTGACGGTGCTCTCCTCGGGCTGCATCAGCGCCGGCGGGCGCTCCGGGTCGAAGGGCAGGGCCCCGACGATCAGATCGGCCTCGTCGCGTCGCAGCGCCCGTGACGCCTCGGCGGCGGTGTCGTACAGGCGTCTGATTCCGGTGGTGCGGAGGGTGCGCTCCGGGCGCGAGAGAAGGAAGCCGTCCATGATCGCTCGACGATATCGCCCGGCGGCGACGGCGGTGCGCCTAGCGTCCCGGCGGCACGATCAGCACCGGCCGGTGGCTGTGGCGCAGCACGTGGTCGGCGACGGAGGACTGCAGCAGGGACCGCAGCCCGGTGGTGCCGCGGGTTCCGGTGACGATGATGTCGACGTCGAGTTCGTCGGCGGCCTCGATGATCGAGGTCCACACCGCGTTGACGATCTCGACGGTGCGGCCCTCCGCCTGCAGGCCCGCCGCGCGCGCCAGTTCGAGGCCTTCGGAGTTGGTGACCTTGGCGTCGGTGAGCGCCACGTCCTCGCTGTCCTCGTCGGGAACCCATTCGGGTTGCATCACCCCGGAGAGCCCGGACATCCGTGCGGCCTGGCGCACCATGGGTTCCCACGCGGTGACGACGACGGCGCGGCAGGACTCGAGGAAGCGGCCCGCGTATTCGACGGCGCGCTTGGAGTTTTCGGAACCGTCGTAGGCAATGAGGATCAGATCTGCGGGCATCGCACACCCCTTGGGTCGAAACCGGCTGCTCGGGGTGCACATTACCGTTACCGGCGGGCTGTGGGAGCCGACTGTGCGATGGTCGGCTACCGTCGATGTCCATGCGTATCCGTCACAGCCTCGTCGCCGTGCTCGCCGCCGCGACCGCGGTCGCCGGCTGCGGCGGGAACGACTCGCCGGACGTCTCATCGACCGCCGCAACCGAGTCCGTGTCCGCGACATCGGCGGCTCCCACGACCACGACCACGACGACCGAGCCCGTGGCGGCACCGGCACCCGCACCGGTGTGCGGCGACGATCTGCTCGCGTCGCTGTCGTTGCGGCAGAAGCTCGCGCAGCTGCTCAACGTCGGGGTGACCGGCACCGACGACGCGCTGGCGATCGTGCAGTCCGAGCAGATCGGCGGCATCTTCATCGGCAGCTGGACCGACGTGTCGATGCTGTCGAACCGGGAGATCCCCGCGGTCGCCGCACAGAGCCCCCTGCCGCTGATGGTGACGATCGACGAGGAGGGCGGCCGCGTCTCGCGGGTCGGTGAGCTGCTCGGGGAGGATCCGTCGGCGCGGGTCACGGCGCAGACGATGAGCGTCGAGGAAACCTACGCGATGGCGCTCGAGCGCGGCCGCGAACTGCGGGAGCTGGGCATCACCGTGGATTTCGCGCCGGATGTCGACGTGACCGACCGGGCCGACGACGACGTGATCGGCGACCGTTCCTACTCCGACGATCCGCAGGTCGTCGTGCAGTACGCCGACGCGTACGCGCGGGGGTTGCGCGATGCGGGAATTCTCCCGGTGCTCAAGCACTTTCCGGGTCACGGCTCGGCGTCGGGTGATTCGCACACGGGCGCGGTGGTCGCCCCGCCGCTCGCTCAGCTGCAGCGGATCGACCTCGTGCCCTATCGCGAACTCGTCACGTCCGGGGTCGCCGTGATGATCGGCCATCTCGACGTGCCGGGGCTGACCGACGGGCGGCCGGCGAGCATCAGCCCCGCGGCGGTGCGGTTGCTGCGCGACGGTGCCGGGTACGGGGCACCGCCGTTCGACGGGGTGATCTTCACCGACGATCTGTCCGGGATGCGCGCGATCACCGACAGTTACGGCATCGCCGAGGCCGTGGAGGCGGCGTTGATCGCCGGTGTCGACCAGGCGTTGTGGCTGACCACCGATCAGGTGCCCGAGGTTCTCGATCGTCTCGAGCAGTCCGTGCGGTCGGGCGCGTTGCCGGCCGCGCAGGTGGACGACGCGGTGCGCACGGTCGCGCGGGCCAAGGGTGCGCTCGGCTGCTGATTTTCCGGGATTCCGAAATCCGGAGAACCCACCCGCGCTCCTTACCCTAGGGTAAGGAGCGAGACCCGAGCAGTATGGAGGAGACATGGCCGGCGGTACCAAGCGACTGCCTCGCGCGGTGCGGGAACAGCAGATGCTCGATGCCGCCGTGGAGGTGTTCTCCGAGAAGGGTTTCCACGAGACGTCGATGGACGCGATCGCGGCGCGCGCCTCGATCTCGAAGCCGATGCTGTATCTGTACTACGGCTCGAAGGACGAACTGTTCGCCGCGTGCATCGGCCGGGAGGGGCAGCGATTCGTCGAAGCCCTGGCTCCGGCGGGCGATCCCAACCTGCCGCCGCGCGCGCAACTGCGGGTCGCGCTCGAATCGTTCCTCGGATTCGTCGACGAACATCGGCACTCGTGGATGGTGCTCTACCGTCAGGCCCTCGCCCAGCAGGCCTTCGCGAACCAGGTGCGCAGCAGCCGCGACCGGCTCATCGAACTGACCGCGCACCTGCTCGAATCGAGCACGCGCGACCCGGAACCGGACATGGACTTCACCATCATGGCGGTCGCACTGGTCGGCGCGGGTGAGGCGGTCGCCGACCGCATCGCCGGCGGCGAGATCGACGTCGCCAAGGCCGCCGATCTGCTCGAGAACCTCGCGTGGCGTGGCCTCGCCGGCCGCCGACGCACCGATACGCCCGGCTGACCCCCGAATACGGATCGGGTGGACCGGGACGCCCCCATCGCGCCCCGGACCACCCGAAGTCGTTGTGCCGTCCCGTCTCAGCGCAGCGTGGCGCTCAGATGCGGGTACTGCTTCTCCGGATGCCGCAGGGACAGGTCCCAGCCGTCCGCGACCTGCTGCGCGTACAGGTTCACCGTCGCCGGCAGCAGCACCGGCTTCCCGAACCGCACCGAGTACGTGACCTTGTCCGGGACGCGTCCCTCGACGGCCCGCAGCGCCGCTGCGGCACTCCACATGCCGTGCGCGATGGTGCGCGGGAAGCCGAATGCCTTGGCGCCCAAGGTCGAGACGTGGATCGGATTGCGGTCGCCGGAGACGGCCGCGTAGCGGTCGATCGTCTTGCGGTCCACCCGCAGGGTCGACGTCGGCACGGGCGGGATCACCTGGGGTTCCGGTTCCGGCTTCGGGGCGCCGGACAGCGACGTGCGCTGCTGGTGCAGGAACGTCGAGGTCTGGCGCCAGACCGGTTCACGACCGACGGAGATCTCGGTGACCACGTCCACGAGCATGCCCTTGCGGTGCTCCCGCAGATCGGTCGCGTGCACCCGGAGGTCCAGCGGTTCGGTGGCGGAGATCGGCCGGAGTTGCTCGATCACGTTCTCCGCGTGCACCGAACCCATGGCCGCGAACGGAAAGCCCTTGGACACCATCAGTTTCATCACGAGGGGGAACGCGAGCGTGAACGGGTAGGTGAGCGGCAGGGTGTCACCGAAACGCAGCCCGCAGACCTTCGCGTACTCGGCGAGGTTGTCCTGGTCGACGCGAACGCCGCGCAGCAGCAGCGTGTCGTCGGGCAGCGTGTCACCCGACGCGCCGACGACCGGCAGCGCGGAGAGCACCGCGCGGGAGTAGACGTCGAGGATCGACGGCACCGAGTCGAGTTCGATGACGGCCATCTACGCCCCCAGCATGGACTGGCCGCACACACGCACGACCTGGCCGGTGACGGCACTCGACGCCGGGTTCGCGAACCACGCGACGGTCTCGGCGACGTCGACGGTCTCGCCGCCCTGCTGCAGGGAACTCATCAGGCGGCCGCCCTCGCGGGTGGCGAGCGGGATCGCGGCGGTCATCGCGGTCTCGATGAAGCCGGGCGCGACGGCGTTGACGGTGATCTTCTTCTCGGCCAGCACCGGTGCGGTGGCCTGCACGAGACCGATGACCCCCGCCTTGGAGGCGCCGTAGTTGGTCTGGCCGCGGTTGCCGGCGATCCCGGCGATCGACGACACGTCGATCACGCGGCCGCCCTCCTTCAGCGCACCCTTCTCGACGAGCACCTCGGTGATCTTCTGGGGAGCGAGGAGGTTGACGGCGATCACCGAGTTCCAGCGGCCCGCGTCCATGTTGGCGAGCAGCTTGTCGCGGGTGATGCCGGCGTTGTGCACGATGATGTCGGCGCCGCCGTGCCGCTCGAGCAGGTGCGCAGCGAGCTTCTCGCCCGCGTCGGGGGCGGTGACGTCGAGCGCGAGGGAGGTTCCGCCGACCTTGTTCGCGGTCTGCGCCAGCGCCTCGCCGGCCGCGGGGACGTCCGCGGCGACGACGGTTGCGCCGTCCCGGGCGAGGACCTCGGCGATGGTCGCGCCGATGCCGCGCGCGGCGCCGGTCACGACGGCGACCTTCCCGGCGAGCGGCTTGTCCCACGACTCGGGCGCGGTGGCCTCGCCGTCACCGATGCGCACGACCTGGCCGTCGACGAACGCGGACTTGGCGGAGAGCAGGAAGCGCAGGGTGGATTCGACACCGGACAGCCCGGCGGGTGCCTTCGGCGAGACGTACACGAGCTGCACGGTCGCGCCGCGGCGCAGTTCCTTGCCGAGGCTGCGGGTGAAGCCCTCGAGGGCGCGCTGGGCGATGCGCTCGTCGACCGAGGACGCTTCCTCCGGCGTGGTGCCGAGGACGACGACACGGCCGCACGGGCCGAGAGCCTTGATCGCCGGCTGGAAGAACGTGAACAGCTGCTCGAGCCCGGCGACGTCGGTGATGCCGGTCGCGTCGAACACCAGGGCGCCGAAGCTCTTCTCGTCGGGCTCGGCGAAGACGTAGTCGGAGAGCAGCGCGCGGATCGGCTCGACGAGCCGGCCGTTGCCGCCGAGCAGCACCGGACCGGCGAGCGGGGGCTCACCCGGCTGGTAGCGGCGGAGCTTCTCCGGCTGGGGCAATCCGAACTGCTTGGCGAGGAAAGCACCGGGTGCGGAGGTGATGAACTGGGCGTAGAGCTTGGGTGCGCCCTTGGTTTCGGCCACGATTCCACCTTCTCTGGTTCGGAGGTCATGCGGTGTCGACAATAACTTACTCGTGAGTAAGAATAGTATCCAGAGTTCGCATCCATCAGAACACCGGGAGACGACACGTGACCACAAAAGCCCGTTCCAGCTCTTCGCGCTCGTCGCGCCGCGTCGCGATCCTCGGCGGAAACCGCATCCCGTTCGCCCGGTCCGACCGCAAGTACGCCCGCGCCTCGAACCAGGACATGTTCACCGCGACCCTCGACGGTCTGGTCAGCCGCTTCAACCTGCAGGGTGAGCAGCTCGGCGCCGTCGTCGGCGGCGCGGTCCTCAAACACAGCCGCGACTTCAACCTGATCCGCGAATGCGTGCTCGGCAGCCCGCTGAGCCCCTACACACCCGCGTGGGACCTGCAGCAGGCCTGCGGCACCGGCCTGCAGTCGATCATCGCCGTCGGCGACGCCATCGCCGCGGGCCGGATCGAATCGGGCATCGGCGGCGGCGTCGACACCACCTCCGACGCGCCCATCGGTGTCAACAACGACCTGCGCGAGTTCCTGCTGTCGCTCAACCGCGCGCGTTCGACCGGTGACCGCCTCAAGCTGCTCGGCCACGTGCGCCCGTCGATGCTCGGCATCGAGATCCCCCGCAACGGCGAACCCCGCACCGGCCTGTCGATGGGCGAACACGCCGCGATCACCGCCAAGGAATTCGGCATCGCCCGCGCCGACCAGGACGAACTCGCCGCCGCGAGCCACCGCAACATGGCCGCCGCCTACGACCGCGGGTTCTTCGACGACCTCGTCACCCCGTTCCTCGGCCTGACCCGCGACGACAACCTCCGCCCCGATTCGTCGGTCGAGAAGCTGTCGACGCTGAAGCCGGTGTTCGGCACGAAACTCGGCGACGCCACCATGACGGCCGGCAACTCCACTCCGCTGACCGACGGCGCATCCGCGGCCCTGCTGTCCAGCGAGGAGTGGGCGGCCGCCCGCAGCCTGCCCGTCCTCGCGTATCTCGTGGACTCCGAGACCGCCGCGGTCGACTACGTCCACGGCGGCGACGGTCTGCTGATGGCCCCGACCTACGCGATCCCGCGCCTGCTCAAGCGCAACGGCCTGACCCTGCAGGACTTCGACTTCTACGAGATCCACGAGGCGTTCGCGTCCGTCGTGCTCGCGACGCTGCAGGCCTTCGAGTCGGAGGAGTACTGCAAGGGCCGGCTCGGCCTCGACGCACCGCTCGGCTCGATCGACCGCAGCAAGCTCAACGTCAACGGATCGTCCCTGGCGGCCGGGCATCCGTTCGCCGCGACCGGTGGCCGGATCGTCGCGTCGCTCGCCAAGATGCTGCACGAGAAGAAGGCCGAAACCGGCAAGCCCGCACGCGGCCTGATCTCCATCTGCGCGGCCGGGGGACAGGGCGTCACCGCGATCCTCGAGGCCTGAGAAGACCGCACGAAAAAAATTCCGGAAGGTTTGTAACGTCCCGGGGAGAGGGTCGATAGACCTATCGACCCCGCATTGCTGCCTGACCCCCGACCTGGTGGCAACGCGGGGTCTTTCTCGTTTCCGGTGCCCTTGCGCCGGGCTCGGATCGGAGTGCGCCGGGACCGGCATTTACGCTTGGTGGAAAGGCGCACCCGGTCGTGGGGTGCCCAGTCGGAAGGACACGGGTGAGTGGTAACAACGGGGCGGACGACCGCGCGAACATGAGCGGTGCCGTTCCCCCCAACGAGGCGGAAGCGCAGAGGAAGCCCGAAACGGCCGCCGCGGCCGCACCGGACCACACGGCAGGAACCGCCGCCGACGCGAAACCCGATGTCGTTGCCGAGCCGACCGCCCCGGCACCCACCGAACGGTTCGTCTCGATGGCTCCGCTCCCGACCCCGTCGAAGGCCGCCCCGGCACCCGAACCGTCCGCAGCTCGGAACGACACGGCCGCCCCCGTCGAAGAGGCCCTTGTCGAGGAGGGCGCTGCCGAGGAGGGCGCTGCCGAGGTCGCCGATGCGGCACCCGAGCGGGAAGCCGGGGACCGGGCGCCGGAGACACCGGCGGCCGCGGAGGAGCCCGTCGCCCCGGACACGTCCGCCACCGAGAGCGCGCCCGCCGCGCCGGGGACCCCGCCGGCTCCCGAGCCCCCGCAGACTCGGCTCAAGCCTTGGGAAATCCCGACCGCCGCCATTCCGGCTGCGCCGAAGAAGCCCGCGCCCTTCGCGTTCACCAAGCCCGTGTTCACCGAGCCTGCGGCCCCGGTCGAGCCTGCGGCACCGACCGCCGCGACCTCCCTGAAGGACGCCGGAATCGATCCACCGGCCGCGGACCGCACCCCGGACGAACCGCCGACCGCGCCGCAGGCCGGTCTGCAGCCGGAACCGGCCGCAGAAGCACCGGCCGAGCAGGCACTCGCCGCAGCACCCCTCGAGCAGGCAACCGCTGCAGCGCTCGTCGAGCAGGACACCACCGAGGTGCCGGCCGAGCAGACGCCCACCGCGGCACTCGCCGAGCAGGCGCCCACCGAGGCGCCGGCCGAGCAGGTACCCGACACAGCACCTGCCGAGCAGGCACTCGCCGTCGACGACTCGGCGCCGACCGTCGCGATCGACATGTCCGCGATCAGGAACACGCCGCCCGCCCAGCCGGCTGCGTCCGCAGCCGAGCCCCCGACGGAAAGGACGCCGGAAGGCACCGCCTCCGCCGAATCCGACGAGGGCCGTGCGGCGGGAGAATCCGCCGACGACGCGGCGACCGAGGTCGTTCCGGTCGTCGCCGGCGGACCGGTCCCGCCGTCGTCTCCGCCCCCGACACCGCCGGACGGCACCGGCGGATCCCCCTCGCCTGCGGGACCGCCGTGGCGGAAGATCGCGATCGTGGCCGGCGGTGTCGCCGCTGCTCTCGCGGTTCTCTACGGTGTCGATCTCGCAACGTCGTCGGGCAAGGTCCCGCGCGGCGTGACGGTCGCGGGGATCGAGATCGGTGGCGAATCGGTCGACGACGCCGAGGCACTTTTGCGCGACGAACTCGGCCGACGCCTCGAAAACCCCGTGCCCGTCACCGCCGGCGACACCACCGCCGAGGTCGTTCCCGCCCGGGCCGGACTCGAGGTCGACTGGGAGCACACGCTCGATCGCATCGGATCGCAGCCGCTCAATCCGTTCACCCGGCTGGCGTCGCTGTTCGGCACCGACGAGATCGGCGTTGTCTCCGTCCGCGACGACGCGGCACTCACGGACGCACTCGAAGGAGTGCGTTCGAGCGCCGAACGCGCCCCGCGGGAGGGCACCGTCGTCTTCGAGGGGGCGACCCCGGTCGCGGTGTCTCCGCAACCCGGCCAGAATCTCGATCCCCAGGTCGCGGCGGACGTGTTCTCCGAGAAGTGGGCGTTCGGCGACGTCGCGTTGCCGGTGACCACGCTGGACGTGACCGTCACACCCGAAGCGGTGGACCGGGCACTCACCGAGATCGCGATACCCGCGGTGGCGTCGGACGTGAAGGTCCAGGGTCGCGACAACACGGTCGCGACCTTGCCCCGCGACCGGATCGGCACGATCCTGTCGTTCGTGCCGGACGGCGAGGGCGGCCTGATCCCCGAATACCACTCCGAGGTCGTGGTCGATTTCCTGCGTCCGCAGCTCGCGGAGACCGAGGTCGAACCGAAGGACGCCCGCATCGTCATCGAGGGTGGCGGTCCGACGATCGTGCCCGCGGTGAAGGGTGAACTGGTCGACTGGACGAAGACTCTCGAGCCGCTGCCTCAGCTGCTGGCCGCGCCGGGCGACCGGACCACCCCGGCCGTGTACGCACCCGTGGATCCCGCGCTCACGACCGAGGCCGCCGAGAAGCTCGGCATCCGCGAGGTCGTCGGCGAATTCACCACCGGTGGCTTCTCCTACGCCTCGGGCGTGAACATCCGCCTTGCCGCTTCCGAGATCGACGGTGCACTCGTCAAGCCGGGAGAAACGTTCTCGCTCAACGGATATACCGGTCCGCGCGGGGCGGCGCAGGGCTACGTCGAGTCCGGCATCATCGAGGCCGGCCGGCCCGGCACGGCCGTCGGCGGCGGCATCAGCCAGCTCGCGACAACCCTCTACAACGCAACGTATTTCGCCGGCATGGAGGACGTCGCCCACACCGAGCACAGCTACTACATCTCGCGGTACCCGGCGGCGCGTGAGGCCACCGTGTTCGAGGGCGCGATCGACCTCCAGTTCCGGAACCCGTTCGACACCGGCGTGCTGATCCAGACCATCGGCACGAGTTCGGACATCACGGTCCGGCTCTGGGGCACGAAGACGGTGGACGTGCAGTCGTTCACCGGGGACCGGACGGCGTTCACGTCACCGAACAAGATCACCCTTCCGGCGGGCGACGCGTGCATTCCGTCGAGCGGCGCGCAGGGCTTCACGGTCAGCGACACCCGCGTGATCACGGATGCGAAGACGGGAGCGCAGCTTTCCCGCACGACGCGCACCGTCAAGTACGACCCGGTTCCGATCGTCGAGTGCATCGAACCGGAGGAAGAGCGCGAGCCCGCTCCGGGACCGGAACGCAACCCCGCCGGCGCGCCCGGGAGCACACCGGAATCCGGTTCGTCGCCGACGACGAGCGGCCGGCCGCAGCCCGGTGCGCAGCCGACGACGAGCAGCGCTCCGGAACCGGAATCCGAGACGGACGAGCCTGCAGTGCCCGACGCATCGGCCGACGAGGAGTAACACGGTCGCGCCGTTCGGGTCCCGATGAGCGGGACATCGGCAGGGCAGGAGTGATGTCGTTCATAGCATCGCCGCTGTGAACACACTGACCGGCACCGAATCCGAACTGCGCGACCTGCTCGAGAGTCAGCGACGGGAGTTCCGTTCGCAGAGAACGAGTTCCGCCGAGGCTCGCCGGGCGCGGATCGAGTCGGTGATCGAGATGGTCGTGGCCCGCCACGACGAGATCGTCGACGCGATCGACGCCGATTTCGGCGGGCGCCACCCGGGATACTCGACCGTCAACGACATCCTCGGATCGCTGACCGCGCTGAAATACGCGCGAGATCACGTGGAGACGTGGATGCAGCCCGAGCAGCGGACGGTGTTCTCCCCGTACGACCAGCTCGGAGCCACCGCCGAGGTGCAGTACCAGCCCAAGGGCTCGGTCGCGATCATCGGCACCTGGAACGCCCCGCTCTTCACGCTCCTGAGTCCACTCGCCGGCGTGCTGGCAGCGGGCAACCGCGCCGTGCTCAAGCCGTCCGAGATCGTGCCGCGCACCGCGGAGGTGCTGGCGGCGGCGGCCGCGGAGTTCCTCGATCCCCGTGACGTCGCCGTCGTGACCGGTGGACCGGAGATCGCGCAGGCCCTCACCGCCCTGCCGTTCGATCACATCGTGTTCACCGGCAGCGCGGCCGCGGGACGATCGGTGATGGCGAACGCCGCGCTCAACCTCGTGCCGGTCACGCTCGAACTCGGCGGAAAATCCCCGGTGATCGTCGGGCGTTCGGCCGATACGGACACCGCGGCCTTCCGCATCGCGGTGGGCAAGGCGACCAACAGCGGTCAGCTCTGCGTCAACGCCGACACCGTGTACGTCCCGGCGGAACAGCTCGAATCGTTCGTCGTCGCAATCGGCCGGACCTACGGCGAACTGCTGCCCACGATCGCAGGAAACGTCGACGTCACCGCGATCGTCTCCGATCGGCACGCCGCCCGCATCGACGGATACATCAGCGAGGCACAGCAACTCGGAGCACGCGTGGAGGTCGTTCCGTCCGAGCCGATCACCACCGATGAACGTCGGCGCCCGCTGCGTCTGGTGATCGACCCCCCGGCATCGGCGGCGATCTCCCGGGAGGAGATCTTCGGCCCCGCCATGGTGATCCGCACGTACGACGACCTCGCGGATGTTCTCGACGAGATCAATTCCGGTCCGAAACCGCTGGCGCTCTACTACTTCGGGCACGACGAGGACGAGCAGCGCGCGGTCGTCGAGGGCACGACCTCCGGTGGCGTCACGATCAACGAGGTCATGATGCATGCGGGCATGCTCGACGCACCGTTCGGTGGCATCGGGGAGTCGGGGATGGGCCACTACAACGGCCGCGAGGGCTTCCTCGAATTCAGCCACGCCCGAACCGTGTTCGTCGCTCCGGACTACGACCCGCGTCGCGAATGGGGCATGCTGCCGCCCTACGCCGAGGAATATCGCGCCGCAATGTCGGCGCAGGTGAGCAAGTGATCCCGGTGGCTGAACACCACCACATCGGAACCACCACACGAACTTTCGGAGCGATACTGTGAAGACACGTGGCGCGATCATCCGCCGGGCACCCGGTACCTACGAGGTCGCCGATCTCGAACTCGACGAACCGCGGCGCGGTGAACTGACGGTGAAGATGGTCGCTGCGGGCCTGTGCCATTCCGACGACCACATCGCCGTCGGCGACCACGCGGTGGGCAGTTACCCGATCTGCGGCGGACACGAGGGCGCCGGAATCGTCGTTCAGGTCGGCCCCGAGACGCACGGCTGGAGCGAGGGCGACCACGTCGTGTTCTCGTTCCTGGCCGCCTGCGGCCGATGCCGATGGTGCGCAAAGGGACTGCAGAACCTGTGCGACCGCGGCGCCGCCATCATGACCGGGACCCGCCCCGACGACCCCTCGAGCTTCCGCATGAGCCTGGACGGGGTGCCCGTCGCCCAGACGTGCGGATTGTCGACGTTCAGCGAATACACCACCGTCAGCGTCGATTCGGCAGTCAAGGTCGACAAGGACCTGCCGCTCGACAAGCTGTGCCTGCTGGGCTGCGGAGTCGGCACCGGGTGGGGAGCAGCGGTGAACTCCGCCGAGATCTACCCCGGCCAGACGGTCATCGTCCAGGGCATCGGCGGGATCGGCATCAACGCCGTCCAGGGCGCGGTCCATGCCGGCGCGGCCCGGATCATCGCCGTCGATCCCGTGCCGTTCAAGCGGGAGAGCGCGCTGCGGTTCGGAGCCACCCACGCGGTCGCGGACATGGCGGAGGCCACCGAGATCGCGCGTTCGTACACCAACGGACAGGGCGCGGACGCCGCGATCGTGACCGTGGGCGTCACGACCGGTGAGCACATCGCGGCGGCGTTCTCGGCGATCCGCAAGGCAGGAATCTGCGTGGTCACCGGTCTCGGCAAGATGACCGACGTCGGAATCCCGATCAGTCCGATGGAACTGGTGCTCTACCAGAAGCGGCTTCAGGGTTCGCTTTTCGGCGCATCCACACCAACCGCCGACATCCCGTGGATGATCGACCTGTATACGTCCGGGAAGCTGAAGCTCGACGAGCTGATCACCACCACCTACAAGCTCGACGACATCGCCCAGGGCTTCGCCGACATGCACGCGGGCCGAAACCTGCGCGGGGTCGTCGTCTTCTGACACCCCGTGTGCCTTTGTGGCGGTTCCGGGCGCCAGTTGTGCACACCGGCGCGGAGCGCAGCAGTGGCCCCCACCGGGAATCCGGTGGGGGCCACAGCGTGTCAACCCTCCGGGCTCGTCCGCCCGGGCGGCTCGATCAGAACGCCGCTTCGTCGAGCTCCATGATGTCGGTGTCGACGTTGGCGATGATGCTGCGCGCCGCGGTCAGCTCGGGCAGCACGTTCTTGGCGAAGAACGACGCGATCCCGACCTTGCCCTTGTAGAACGGAACGTCCTTCTCGTCGGCGCCGGTATCGAGCGCGGCGAGCGCGATCTCGGCCTGCTTCAGGAGCAGCCAGCCGATGAGCAGGTCGCCGAACGCGAGCAGGTAGCGCACCGAGCCGAGTCCGACCTTGTAGAGCTCGGTCGGCTGCTCCTGGGCGCCCATGAGGAAACCGGTGAGGGTCGCGGTCATGGCCTGCACGTCCTCGAGCGCGGTGGCCAGCAGGGCGCGCTCGGGCTTGAGGCGCTCGTCGGCCGAATCCGAGTCGATGAACTGCTTGATCTGGCCGGCGACGTGCGCCAGGGCGACACCGCGGTCGCGGGCGATCTTGCGGAAGAAGAAGTCCTGCGCCTGGATGGCGGTGGTGCCCTCGTACAGCGAGTCGATCTTCGAGTCGCGGATGTACTGCTCGATCGGGTAGTCCTGCAGGAAGCCCGAGCCACCGAGGGTCTGCAGCGAATCGGTCAGGTACAGGTAGGCGCGCTCCGAACCGCAACCCTTGACGATCGGCAGCAGCAGATCGTTGATGCGGTGCGCGAGGTCGGCGTCGGCGCCGGAGACCTGCTCGGCGACCACGGCGTCCTGGTGAGCGGCGGTGTACAGGTACACGGCGCGCAGACCCTCGGCGTAGGCCTTCTGCATCGCCAGCGAGCGGCGGACGTCGGGGTGGTGGGTGATCGTCACGCGCGGCGCGGTCTTGTCCGCCATCTGCGTGATGTCGGCGCCCTGCACGCGCTCCTTGGCGTAGTCGAGGGCGTTGAGGTAGCCGGTGGACAGCGTGGCGATGGCCTTGGTGCCGACCATCATGCGGGCGTGTTCGATGACGTCGAACATCTGGGCGATGCCGTCGTGGACCTCGCCGACGAGCCAGCCCTTGGCGGGGACGCCGTGGCCGCCGAAGGTGACCTCACAGGTCGCGGAGGCCTTCAGGCCCATCTTGTGCTCGACGTTGGTGACGAACACGCCGTTGCGCTCGCCGAGCTCGTTCTTCTCGAAGTCGAAGTGGAACTTCGGGACGAAGAACAGCGACAGGCCCTTGGTGCCCGGCTTGCCGCCCTCGGGGCGGGCCAGGACCAGGTGGAAGATGTTCTCGAACAGGTCGTCGGAGTCGGCGGAGGTGATGAACCGCTTGACGCCCTCGATGTGCCAGGAGCCGTCGTCCTGCCTGATCGCCTTGGTGCGGCCGGCGCCGACGTCGGAGCCCGCGTCGGGTTCGGTCAGCACCATGGTGGAGCCCCAGCCGCGCTCGACGCAGGTGGCCGCCCACTTCTTCTGCTCGTCGGTGCCGTTCTCGAAGAGGACACCGGCGAAGGCGGGGCCCGCGGCGTACATGAAGGCGGCCGGCTGGGCGCCGAGCATCATCTCGTTGGAGGCCCACAGCAGCGCGCGCGGCGCGTCGGTGCCGCCGATCTCCTCGGGGATACCCATGGACCAGTAACCCGCGTCCCACCAGGCCCGGAACGCCTTCTTGAAGCCTTCGGGGAGGGAGACGGAGTGGGTCTCGGGGTCGAACACAGGGGGGTTGCGATCGGTGTCGGCGAAGGCTTCGGCGGCCGGACCCTCGGCGAGGGCCTTGACCTCTGCCAGGATGCCTCGGGCGGTGTCCTCGTCGAGATCGCCGAACTTGCCGGCCTCGAGGAGCGTCTGGATCTTCAGGACCTCGAACAGATTGAACTCGAGGTCGCGGAGGTTGCTCTTGTAATGGCCCATCTGTGTCTCCCAGTGCGGTGCGGTCGAGCTGCGGTGTCAAGTACCGCCCAAGTTATTACTCGTCGGTAACATCCCTATGTTACTCGCCAGGCAACTAACTGCCAAGGGCGGATTTCCGCGCGACGACAAGGGCGTCGACAGCAGTTCCGGAATCAGTTTCCCGGGCCCTCCTTTCGGCGACGACAATTTCCAGCCGGCCGTCGATCTCGTCCACTATATCCGTTGGGGTGTAGAGGATTTCGGGGTTCCGAGGGCCTCCGGTTCCGAGTGTGGGATTAGTCGAATCGTGGCCCAGAAATATGAGGATTCCATCAGGTTTCAGGGAATTGATCGCATTGTCGATCAGGCTCGCGCGCTGTGGTGCGGGGAGGTGGAGGAATACCGAGAGAATCAGGTCATATTCACCGTCGAAAGGGTCCTGGGTCACATCCTTCTGGATGTAGCGCAGGCGATCACGGCTGCGCTTGGGCGCCTGAGCGGCGATCCGCCGGGCCTTCTCGAGCGCGACGCCGGAGAAGTCGACACCGTCGACCTCCCACCCGCGCGTAGCGAGCCACAACGAGTGCCGGCCCTCGCCGCACGCCAGATCCAGCGCTCGTCCTTGTGGCAGCGCCGCGGTGAACTCGACGACGACGGGATTCGGCGGAGTACCCCACACCATGTCCGCCGCCGCGTACCGTTCGTCCCAATCCTGTGCGTCCATGCATTTCTCCTATGCCACGCGGTACCCGGGTGCAAGCCGGTTACGCGCTCGACGGTGTATATGCAGGTGGTGAACGACGACAAGTCCGGTTCGACGCTTTTTCGGGACCGACCGGTTTCCTTCTTTCGGAAAAACAGGTATGCCCGCGGGTATAACGACCGTCGCCTTTCCGCAGCCCGGGCGGCATCGTGTGAGGTGCCTCACCAGCTCGACGAAGGTTCACTCGATGCGCTACCCCCACCGCTCGCCGATGCTCCTTGCAGACGGTTCCCATCCGACGATGCACTGGTCCACCGTTCACGTCGACGCCCGTGCGGAGATGTGCGGGGTCCTCGGGCGGGGAACGCCGGTGGTCTTCCTCCCCGAATGCGGGTCGACGCCCTGGACGTACCGGCATGCGCTGGCGACGCTGGCCCGCAGCGCGCGGGTGTATGCCCCGGCGATACCGGGGTTCGCGGCAGCGCCCGGCAGCCCCCTCGAGGAGCGGATGCTGGCGGACTGCTCGAGCTGGCTCGGCCGGTTCCTCGAGGCGGCCGGACTCGGTCCCGTGACCCTCGTCGGGCACTCGTTCGGCGGGGCGCTGGCGATCCGGGCCGCCCACGATCATCCGGATCGCGTGACGCGACTCGTCCTGGTGAACCCCGTCGGCGGCACGAGGTTCGATGGCGTGTCCGACGACGGCGATCGCGACGGAGCCGGACGCCTCGACCGGACGGCCCGAGGCCGGGAGCCGACCGCTGAGCTGACCCGGCTCGCGGAGCGACGCCTGCCGGTCTCACTGCTGTGGAGCCGCGGAGACCGTCGGGTGCCGCGGGCGAGCCTCGAATCTCTGCGCCGACTGCTGGGGAGTCCGCCGGTGTTCACCGTCCCGGGCGGACACGAATGGCTGCTCTCGGACCCGGAATACTTCGGCAACGCGATGCGCACCGTCCTGGGCGGGTTCCCTGTCGAGGTCGCGGCATGACCGCCCCTGTCTCCGGTCGCGGGCGCATGACCACGCGAGGCGGGAAACTCGTCATCTGGAAATGCCGGGACTGCGCCGTGCTGCTCCCGCCCCTGACCGTCTCCTGCCACTCGTGCGGCCACGGCGACCTCGAGCCTGTCGACTCGGCCGGCGTGGGAGTGATCGTCTCGTGCCGGACCGCCGACCGCGCACCCGACCCGGTGTGCGACGCGCCGTGCCCGTCGGTGATCGCCATCGTCGAACTCGACGAGGGCCCGTGGGTCTATTCGTGGATCGACGGTGCGCTTCCGGTGTCGCCCGATCGGCCGGTGAGGGTGTATTTCCGGTGCACCCAACCGGGGGAGAGATTCCCGATCTTCGAGCCATGTCGTTCCGCTTCTGCCCGACCCGGAAACATCGCCGCATAACGGGCCATGCGGTGGGTGGCGGTGGTGCGGTCGGCCCACGCCGCCTGATCGCGTGATGACGCGTACCGCAACGAATCCCATGCCTCCGGAACCTAGACGCACAGGGCAACACTTCGTGCTGTCGGTTCCGGACGGGTCGCGGTGTCGACGTCGACCCCCCGCCCGGAGCGCCCTGGAGGGTTGAAAACTCTTCGACAGCAGTGCCATACGTGACTTCGAGTGGCCCGGCCGGAGCGGTGTTCCGCTCCGGCCGGGCCTCGCCGGGAAGTGCAACAGGACGCCGTGGTGCGAGTTCCGACTCCGGTTGCCGCTCGGGTGAAACAGCAATCTCACTCCGGTGGCGTGGGTGCGTGTCGGTGCGGCGGCGTGCGTCGATCCCATTCGGTCCGTACGGGTTTGGTCGGCGGGTGATATCATGCTCTGCGTTTTCCGCCGTGATGGAAAGCGTAGAGCATCCACTCTCCGCGTTACGGAGATGTGACCTACATCATACTTATCTTCCAGCGAGGGCTGAGTCGGTCGCGGATAGACCGGTGTTCTATACGGTTTCGTCACCAAGCGGTCGGTACGACGACACGCGAAGCCCATTCGAAAACTCGAAAATAGGTATATACCCGGGTAATTCTGACGTTGCCCGTTCCGGCCGTTACCGAGACGCTATGTACGTCTCGATTGACGGAAGCTGTCACTGCGCTCCGTAAGCGGCGATGTACATCGCCCCGGTCGAGATCACCACCAATCATCTCGACCGACCGAGGGAACAATCATGGGCAAGCATCGGGTGCAAAGTGTTTCTACCGCAGGACGTTTGATCGCAATTGCTGCAGGAGCGGCTGCTCTCGCAGCAATGAGCGGGATTCTTTCTCCGGGTATGGCAAGTGCGCACGCCGCGTCCGAGGCATCCAACGGATGCGCCTGGGAGTGGCCGGTCGATGGACCGGTGTCGCAAGGGTTCCACGGTGGCCACGACGGCACCGACTTCGCCGTCGGGGTCGGTACGGTGCTGCACGCGCCGACCTCGGGGAGGATCTCGGTGGCCGGCCCGAACGATCCCGGTGGATACGGAACCTACATTCAACTGGAAGCCGACACCGGTGAGCAGATCCAGATGGGCCACCTTTCCCAGACGTGGGTCGGCGTGGGGGTCCACGTCGCCGCCGGTCAGGCGATCGGCGCGACGGGTAACACGGGTAGCTCGACGGGACCACATCTGCACCTGCGCATTCATCGTGGTGGGCCGGTCGACCCCGTGAGCTTCCTGCGGTCCGTCGGTGCGTGCGGCGCGGGTTCGAACGACATCCGAGCCTGATCCGTTTCCGAGCCTGTCTCGGGCCGGCATCGAATTTCTCTGCAGTACCGAGGAACGGGCATCGCGGTGGGCAACGCCCCGGCATGTCGGAGGCGTTGCCCCCCGGGCGTTCCCGACCGCGTTGCTTCCGAATCGTCACGCCCGTAATACATGTGGCCGAGCAGAAAGGCAGAAGATGATTCGCACGTCCTCGAGAGCGGTAGGCGCGGCACTCCTGGGTCTGGGTGTCGCCGCAGGTGTTGCCGTCGCAACGCCCGCAGTGTCCTCGGCAGCGCCCACGGTGTCCTCGACAACGGCCACAGTGTCCTCGACAACGGCCACAGTGCCCCCGGCCGCGGAATCGTGCGTCGGCACATGGGACGTCGTCGTCGGCGGCTTGACCAACAACACCTCGGTGGGGTTCCTCAACGAGGATCAGCGCGTCGGATACAACTCGTTCGATACCCGGTCCGGTGTGAGGGAACTCGATCGGCTCGTCCGTGCTCATGTTCGGGCATGTCCTGCCGACTTCATCCACGCCGTGGGTTACTCGGGTGGTGCAGCCGTCGTACATCAGTGGGCAACCGAGAACGGGAAGGAGTTCCGCGGCAAAGCCGGCATCGTCCTGATCGGCGATCCCAAGCATCCGGGCGGAACGGGTGGCGTCGGGGGATTTGCGGCCACCGATATGAGGTGGGTGCCGACGCTCGGTGGTGCGAACGACGACTACGGTGGGTTGCCCGCGCTCCGGGTATGCAACGTACAGCTCAACGGTGGTGACCACATCTGCAACAGCGGTGTCGGCTGGGGCGGATATCTCAGTGGTGTGCACGGCGACTACGACTTCGATGTGAACTCCTACCCCGTCGATGCCGATGGCGTGGTGCTTCGATAGCGGATCCCGGAAGGTTGCCGGGGGCCTCTCGATCGCCGTCGGATCGGTCGGGCACGCCGCCCCACCCGATGCACCGGATGCCGGCACGGCCCGTGACCGCCGGCCCGAAGGGGCAGGCACGAGGACGGGCCGGACACCCGGTGACCCGAACGACCGCTGGAGCGGCACCGTCGAGACCCACACCGAGGGCGCGTGACGCCTCAGCGGTGCAGAGTCGTGTGCATCAGCAGCACGTTGTAGTTCTGATGCACGGTGGTCAGGAAGTATAGATCCGGACCCGACGACCACGGATGGATGTACGCGCCGTACGCGCTCGGAAGCTCGCGGGTGTCGACGATGACCTCCGGCGGGCTCCACGGACCCGTCACCGACGAGGCACGGCGCATCACCACGGAATTGTGCGCGTCGGTGGTGAGCATCAGGAACTGACCGAGATAGTCGTTCCATTGCACGGACAGCTCGGCGACCCCGTCGCCCATGAGCGGGCGCGCCGCGTTCACGTCGCGCACCCACGCGCCGCCGTCCCAGTACTCGTAGGCGCCGAGATCGCGGATCTGCGCCTCGGGGACGCGCGCCAGGTGCACGAGACCGCCGCGACCCGGAGGAGTGCCGTACTGGTAGACGAAGCCGTCGCGCTTCAAGAACGCGCTCATCTGGAAGTTGCGGTTGCCGCCCTCGCTGGGACGTACCGTCTCCGGGGCCGGAGCCCAGTTCTCGCCGTTGTCGTTCGAGAAGATCAGCCCGGAGTAGTTCGTCTCCCAGGTTCCCGCCGGTCCCCAGTTCTTCACCGACATCGCGCTGAGGTATTGGGTGTCACCGACCGCGATACCCGCGGTCGGTATCCGGCTGATCTCGACGAACGGGATCTTCGGGCTCGGAATCAGCTCCTTGGCCTGGCCGAACGCGTCCGTCACGGCACTGCTGAAGTCCATGCCGTTGGACAGGTCGCGGTCGGTGCTGCGGAACAGCACGTTGCTGCGCCACGCCCACAGGCTGCCCGAGAGCAGGTTGGGCAGGCCGAGGCCTGCGGTGTCACCGAACGCCGTGAGGATCTCGCCGCGGCCGTTGTCCCACATGATGCCGAGGTCGGTACCGAGGACGTTGAGGTCTTGCGTCCGGTTCTGGCTGAGGATGCCGGTCTGTTGCGCGACCGCCCGGGCCCGTCCGCCGAGCTGTGGCACGCCGTTCACGCCGTTCAGGCCCGGGATCGGATTGATCGCATTGGGGTTGGCGGACGCGAGCGCCGCCCCCAGTGTCAGTGTCAGCACGGTGACCGTAACGGTCGTCACGCAGTATCGGACCAAAGTTCGCATTTTTCCCCCGAACAGATGCACAGCGCCGGACGCTAGCAGCTGCCGCGCCGAGAGTGTGAGTCAATCCCGGAACTTGTCGATCTTGTGATCCGGGACGCAGCCGACCGGGGTCGCACGCCCCTGCGATTCGAGGTGGGAAGTGCCTACCACAAGGACGGTGACCCCGGGCACAATTTCGCTACGCGTTACCGTATTGAGGTTGTCGTGCACTGACACGCAGTGCCCGAAGAAGAGGAGTTCGCCTGATGGGTGCACAGATTGCCGGTCCCGCCCCGCTGCGGAACACCGCATTGCTCGGGCTGGGCGTGCACCGCCCCGAGCGAGTCGTCACCAACGCGGAGATCTGCGAGCTGATCGACTCGAGCGACGAGTGGATCCAGTCGCGTTCCGGCATCAAGTCGCGGCGTTTCGCCAAGGCTCACCCCGAAGAATCGGTCACCGATATGGCGGTGTCCGCCGGCGCCAAGGCCCTCGAGGCCGCGCGCATGGCGGGGGCCCAGATCGACACCGTCATCGTGGCGTGCTCGACCTATCCGCTGCAGACCCCGCAGTGCGCGGCGATCGTCGCGGACCGTCTCGGCACCGGCGGGGCCGGCGCCCTCGACATCGCCGCCGGCTGCGCCGGTTTCTGCTACGCCCTCGGCGTCGCCTCGGACCTGGTCCGGGCCGGTTCCGCCGAGCACGTGCTGGTGATCGGTGTCGAGCGCATGAGCGACGCCACCGAGCCCACCGACCGCACCGTGCGCTTCATCTTCGGTGACGGTGCCGGCGCCGTGGTCGTCGGAGCATCCGACGAGGTCGGCATCGGACCGACCGTGTGGGGTTCGGACGGCAAGCAGGGCAACGCGATCCGCCAGGAGCCGGACTGGGTCGACTTCGCCCAGAACCCGGACCAGAAGCGCCCGTGGATCATCATGGAGGGCACCGCCGTGTTCCGCTGGGCCGCGTTCGAGATGAGCAAGTTCGCGCGGCAGATCGCCGACAAGGCCGGGGTCGCGCTCACCGACCTCGACGCGTTCGTCCCGCACCAGGCGAACCTGCGCATCAACGACGTCATCGTCAAGCAGCTCGAGCTTCCGGACACCGTCGCGGTCGCGGACGACATCATCGAGACCGGCAACACCTCCGCCGCGTCGATCCCGCTCGCGATGGAGAAGATGCTGCGGACCGGTCAGGTCGAGGAAGGTGACACCGCGCTGCTCCTCGCGTTCGGTGCCGGCCTGTCCTACGCGGGCCAGGTCGTGAAGATGCCGCGTCTGGCTCAGTAGGTGTCCCAGGCCGACCGGCCGTCGCTGCGGCGATGGCTGTGGATCGTCGGCCTCGCGGTCCTGATCGTCGTCGCCTTCGTCGCGCTCGCTCCCGGTGGGCGCGACGAATCCGACGCGGTCACGGCCGAGGGGCTCACCTCGGTGCCACGCTCGTGGACCCCGACGCCCACGGGACCGGTCACCTCCACCTGGCGGCCCAGCGGGAGTCCGTCGGCGACGCCGACGTGGCGTCCCTCCGCGACCCCGACCGCCGCGACCCCTTCTGCGGCAGCTCCGGAGCCCGCGGTCTCGCCGGCTCTGGCGACGCTCGCGACCCTGCCGGTCAAGGGACGTGCCCCGAAGACCGGCTACGACCGGGAGCTGTTCGGAAGCGCGTGGACGGACGACGTGACCGTCCAGTTCGGGCGCAACGGCTGCGACACCCGCAACGACATCCTCAAGCGCGACCTGATCGACCTCTCGCTGGTGCCCGCGACCCGTGACTGCACGGTCCGGACCGGCACGCTGAACGACCCGTACACCGGCCGGACGATCTTCTTCCAGCGCGGTGCCGACACGTCGGCGGCGGTGCAGATCGATCACATCGTCGCGCTGTCGGATGCGTGGCAGAAGGGCGCCCAGCAGCTCGACGAGCAGACCCGCCGCAATCTCGCGAACGACCCGCGCAACCTGCAGGCCGTCGACGGCCCGACCAACCAGGGCAAGGGGGACTCGGACGCCGCGTCGTGGCTGCCGCCGAATCGGGCGTACCGGTGCACCTACGTGTCCCGCCAGATCGAGGTGAAGGCCGCGTACGGGCTGTGGGTCACCCCGGAGGAACGCGACGCGATGACCAGGGTCCTGTCCGAGTGCTGACGTCGGTGTGCCTTTCCGGCGGTCCCCACCGCCAGAAAGGCACACCGGCGCTACAGCGCACCGGCGATGTCGTCCTCGGACAGCAGCACGGCGCTCGCGGCGGGCCCCAGCGGCACGAAGCTGTCACGGCTGGTGACCCGCCGGACCTCGCCCTCGTATCCGGCGTCGGCCAGCGCGGTGACCACCCCCTCGGACACCCCGCCGCTGCGGCGGGTCTCGTCGACGACCAGCACCCGCGGGAACCGTTCGGCATGCTCGACGAGCGCCGCGACGGGCAGCGGGGCGATCCATTGCAGATCCAGAACCGTGACGTCGAGCCCGCGCGCGGCGGCCCGATGCGCGGCGCGCAGGCACATGCGGACCCCGTTCCCGAACGTCACCAGCAGTGCGTCGGTGCCGTCACCGTAGGTCTGCACCTCGCCGGGTTGCACCGCCGCCGGATCTGGGACCTGCGCCCACAGGCCGTCGCCGTCCTCGTAGAGATCCCGCTGGTGATACAGCGCGATCGGTTCGACGAACACGCACACCCGTCCGGTGCTGCGGGCCAACTCGACGCACGTGCGCAGCAGCGCCCCGGCGTGGGCGGGTCGGCTCGGCACCGCGACCGTCAGCCCCGGGATGTCGCGCAGCACGGTGAGGGAGTTGTCGTTGTGGAAGTGCCCGCCGAAGCCCCGCTGATAGGCCAGGCCGGCGATGCGCACCACCATCGGGTTCTGGTAACTGCCGTCGGAGAAGAACTTCAGCGTCGCCGCTTCCCCGCGCAGCTGGTCCTCGGCGTTGTGCAGATAGGCGAGGTACTGGATCTCCGGGATGGGCAGCAGCCCGGCGACCGCGAATCCGAGGGCAGTGCCGAGAATCGTCTGCTCGTCGAGCAGGGTGTCGAACACGCGCAGCGGGCCGAATCGTTTTGCCAGCCCGCGGGTCACACCGTAGACACCGCCCTTGACGGCCACGTCCTCCCCGAACACGCACACCTGCGGCATCTGCTCGAGGAGGTCGCCCAGGGTGCGGTCGACGGCCTGCGCCAGAGTGAGCGGCTCCTGCGGGACCGGACCCGGATCGTCCGGGATCCGGGGGTGGCCGTGCGTGTGGAGCGGCCGCACGACCTCCGCGACCGACGTCATCCTCGGTGGCGTTCCGAGGTCGGCGAGCACATCGTCGACGGACCGACGCGACCGCTCGTACCGCTCGAGGATCTTTTCGGGGGAGAGGATCCCGCGGCCGACGAGTTCGCGTGCGGTGCCGAGCAACGGGTCGCGCGCGTAGTCACCGGTGATCTCCGCCGGGCTGCGATAGGCCGACTCGGCATCCGATCCGGCATGCCCGAGATAGCGGACCGCCTTCAGGTGCAGGATCGCCGGCACGCGCGAGGTGCGAACGGACACAAGCATTTCCGACGCTGCGGTGAGCGCGTCGACCGGATCGGCCCCGTCCACCATCCGGTATCCGACACGCGGATACGACGCGAGTGTCCGCTCCACCCACCCGACCGGACTGCGCACGCTGATACCGAATCCGTTGTCCTCGCAGACGAACAGGATCGGCAACGGCAACCCGCGATGAGCCAGGTACGCGGCGGTGTTGAGCGCACCCACCGCCGTGGAGTGATTCACCGACGCATCCCCGAAACTGCACAACACCACCGAATCCGCGGGCCACGGACAGTCGATGCCCAGACGCGGCATCCGCGCCAGAGCCAAAGCGAGCCCGACCGCGCGCGGCAGATGCGAGGCGATCGTCGACGTCTGCGGCAGCACGTTCAGGGCGGCGTTCCCGAACACCTTGTGGCGACCACCGGAGATGGGATCCAGCGTCGACGCGGCGCAACCGGCCAGCACGTCCCGGATCGGGGTGCTGCCGGGCACCAGTGACGCGCGGGCCGCGTAGAACCCGCCCGACCGGTAGTGCAACAGCGCAGGATCCGTCACGCGCGCGGCCAGACCCAGCGCCGCGTTCGACTCGTGCCCCGCCGAACCGATCGTGTAGAAACCCTCCCCGCGCCGCTGCATGTCGCGGGCCGCGAAATCGAGGTGCCGCGACTGGGCCTGGGCGTCGAAGTAGTGCAGCAGCAATTCGTCGCTCACCCGGCGGTCGGGGCGATGCTCGACCGCCGGCGCCAGCGACCGCACGGTTTCGGTGAAGTACTCGTCGAGCGGTTCTGCAGGCATGTCTCCGTCGTACGCCCTCGCGTCGCGCGGCGGACCGTTTTCCGATTACCCGGTGCCGTGGCGGCGGCGCGGGGTCAACGTCGGCGCAGATCGATCGGCTGGCCGTCCGACGGGAACGGCAGCGACGTGAAGTTCATGGGTGCGACGTAGTCGGCGGGCACGTGCCAGTGATACCCGAGCAGCAGGTGGTGCAGGACCGTCTTGACCTCCGCGCTCGAGAAGTACATGCCCAGGCAACGGTGTACGCCGCCGCCGAACGGCGACCACGCGTACTTGTGGACGCGATCCTCGCGGCGCTCGGGAGAGAACCGCCCGGGATCGAATCGCTCGGGATCGGGCCACAATTCGGGCATGTGGTGGGTGTAGTGCAGTCCGACGTTGAGCAGCGTTCCGCGGGGAATGTAGTGACCGAGGATCTCGGTGTCCGCGACCGCGCGCCGCACGATCCCGGGCACCGGGGTGACGAGGCGCTGGCATTCCTTGATCACCAGATCCAGGCTCGTGAGCTCCTCGAGCTGGTCCAGGGTGGGGGTGGCGGTGCCGAGTGCTTCGGATTCCTCGCGGCACACCTGCTGCCACTCCGGGAACTGCCCGAGATACTGCATCGCGGTCGACAGGGTGATGGTCGAGGTGTCGTGCGCGGCCATCATCAGGAAGATCATGTGATTGACCACGTCGTCGTCCGTGAAGCGTTGCCCGTCCTCGGATTCGACATGGCACAGCGCGGTGAACAGGTCGTCGCCGTTGCCGGCCCGGCGCGCGGGCAGATACCGACGGAAGAACTCCTCGAGGCGTCGGCGCCCGACGACGCCGCGTCGCCAGCGCGTGCCGGGCAGCGGGTAGCGCACGATCGCGGTCGCGGCCTGTACGCATCCGATGAACGCCTTGTTGACCTCGGCCATCTCCTGGTGCGACGAGCCTTCGGCCCCGCCCATGAAGATGGATGTCGCGAGCCCGAGCGTGAGTTCCTTCAACGCCGGGTAGGCGCGGAAATCGGTTTGCGGAGACCAGTTTTCGAGCGCCTTCTCGACGGCGGGATGCAGGGATCGGGTGTATCCGGCCAGCCGGTCGCGGGTGAACGCCTGCTGCATGATGCGCCGGTGCGCGGTGTGTTCGTCGCCGTCGAGCAGCATCAGGCCGCGGTCGAAGAACGGACCGATGAGCACCCGCCAGCCCGGCCCGTTGGCCAGGGCGCGGTCGCGGTTCTGCAGGGCGGCGCCGCACGCATCGGGGCCGAGCAGCACCACCCACGGGTTCCCGGCGAACCGGAACCACGAGACCGGCCCGTATCGGCGGTAGCGGCGGTCGTTCGTCCCGACCGGGTCGCGCATGTAGTCCAGGCTGTAGCCGACGTACGGCAGGCCGCCGTCCCCGGGGACCGCGGTGAGCCCCGGAGGTGGATCGGCAAGCACCTTCGTCACGTGGATCTCCCTCGCGGAGGCGGATCTGACAGGACTCGATGTCACTTCACTGTAGCGTGATCGGCATGCCCGTAACCGGAGAATCGACGACGAGCCGGCCCGCCCGCAGATATCGCGGCCGAAGCGCCGCCGAACGTGCCGCCGAACGCCGCGAACGACTGCTCGAGGCGGGCCTGACCGTCTTCGGCGGTGAAGTGGACCCCAAGGCGACGATGACCGCCATCTGCCAGGAGGCCGGGCTCACCGAACGGTACTTCTACGAGAGTTTCACCGGCCGCGACGAGCTGCTCGTCTGCGTCGTCGAGCGGATCGCCGACGAAATCCGCGACCGCGCGCTCGCCGCCCTCGCCGAGACCGAGCACAGTCCCGAGGAACGGGCGCGAGCCGCGATCGCGGCGTTCGTCGCCGTGCTCACCGACGATCCGCGCAAGGGGCGCATCGCCGTCGTCGAATCCGCCGCGACAGAACCGCTGCGGACCCGGCGCCGCGAGTTGCTGCTGCAGTTCGCGCATCTCGTCGCGCTGGAGTCGCGGGAACTGTGGGGCGAGAGCGCGTTGCAGCCGCCGTACGACGAAGTCTCCGCGCTGCTGTTCGTCGGAGGCCTCGCCGAGGTGATGACGGCATGGCTGCGCGGCGAGGTCGACGTGACGCCCGAGCAGATCGTCGACGCCGCGACCCGCCACTACCTGGTCACGGCGCACCGATGATCGCTACGTCGACGGCGCCTGGTTGATCTGCAGCCGCGCGCCGAGAGGATCGGCGATCGTGGCCATGCGACCGAACGGCGTGTCCTCGGCCGCGCGTTCGACGGTGCCGCCGAGCCGGGTCACGGCCTCCGATGTCGCGTCGGCGTCCTCGACACCGATGTAGAGCTGCCAGAACGACGGCACACCCTCGGGGAGGAAACCGGACGCGTCCATGATCCCGGCAATGTCGTCGCCGCCGATCTTGCCGGTCGAGTACCGGAAGTCGCCCGAGTCGCTCATCGGCTGGACGTCCCAGCCGAACACGTCCCGGTAGAAGTCGAGGGACGCGGCATAGTTGCGCGACATCGTTTCGAACCACACCGGCGCGCCGGGTTCGCTGTCGAACCCGAACCCGTGGTGCTGATCGGCCTGCCACACCCCGATCACGGCACCGGCGGCGTCGGCGAGGATCGCCATGGTGCCCTGGTCGCCGACCTTCATCGCGGGCATCAGAACCTGGCCGCCCGACTCGGCGGCCTTCCGTGCGGTGGCGTCGGCGTCGTCGGAATCGAGGTAGACCGTCCACACGTCGCCGTACGGGTTGGCCGGCTGCTGCGGACCGAGACCGGCGATCGGCGCGCCGCGGTGACTGAAGATGGTGTACCCGCCGTACTGCGGGTCCTCGTTGGTGTCGGCCTGCCAGCCGAAGAGTTCGGTGTAGAACGCGATGGCCCGTTTCGTGTCGGAACTGGTGAGATCGATCCAACCGGGTGTGCCTGTGCGGGACTGATGTTCGGCCATGACGGCCTCCTGTCTTCCTGTGGGAGCGGAGTCGTGCGAGTGGATCCGAGCGGTCGCGAATCACGCTACGCGCGGGGTCCGACAAGTTCCGGTGAAGCGCAGATCGCACCTGGGCATGGAGGTGAGCCCGATCACGTGCCATGCTGTCGCGCATGGTAGACGTCGCACGTCCGAAATTGGAGGGGACCGTCGCGGTGGGGCGGGGGCGCCGGATCGGGTTCGCCGAGTTCGGTTCCGCGCAGGGCCGCACGGTGTTCTGGCTGCACGGCACACCCGGCGCGCGCCGGCAGATCCCGGTCGAGGCCAGGGCCTTCGCCGAGAACATGAACGTCCGGTTGATCGGCATCGACAGGCCGGGGATCGGTTCGTCCACGCCGCACCGCTACGAGAACGTCCTTGCGTTCACCGAGGACCTGGAGACGATCGCCGACACCCTCGGGGTGGGCCGGATGGCGGTCGTCGGACTGTCCGGGGGCGGCCCGTACACGCTGGCCGCGGCGTACGCGATGCCCGATCGGGTCGTCGCCGCGGGCGTGCTCGGCGGGGTGGCGCCCGTCGTCGGCCCGGATGCCATCGACGGCGGGCTGATGAAGTTGGGCACGTTCGTGGCACCGCTGCTCGAGGTCGGTGGGTTGCCCGCGGGGGTCGTACTGAGTTCGCTGATCCGGCTGGTCCGCCCGCTCGGATCGCCGATCATCGACCTGTACGGCCGGCTGTCGCCGGAAGCGGACCGCCGCCTGCTGGCCCGCCCCGAGTTCAAGGCGATGTTCCTCGACGACCTGCTCAACGGCAGCCGCAAGCAGATGGCCGCGCCGTTCGCGGATGTCGTGGTCTTCGCCCGCGACTGGGGGTTCCGGGTGTCCGACGTCAAGACACCGGTGCGCTGGTGGCACGGCGACACCGACCACATCATCCCGTTCGAACACGGCCTGCACATGGTCGATCTGCTGCCCGACGCCCAGTTCCACCACCTGCCCGGGGAGAGTCACCTCGGCGGACTCGGGGTTTCGGAGGAGATCCTGCGGTCGCTGCTGGACATCTGGGACGCCACCGCCCCGGAGGACGGAAAGCAACAGGACCCGGTCAGCCGGTCGTGAGGGCGCGGTCGAGCAGGTTCAACGCGACCTTCAGGTCGGCGGCGTCGACCTGCCCGGGCGCCGACGCCTTGCCGACCATCCCGAACGTCGCGGCCGAACCGAACACCTGACCGGCCAGCCGGGAGACGACGCCGAGCCCGCCCATCGCCATCGTGACGATGGGCCGGTCGGCGTGTTCCTCGTGCATCGTGCGGGTCGCGTCGAGCAGGGTCACCACGTCGGCGGCGCCGCGCGGCATCACCGCGATCTTGCAGATGTCGGCGCCCAGATCCTGCATCGCGACCAGCCGCGCGACGATCTCGTCCTTCGCGGGGGTGCCCTCGAAATCGTGGTTCGACGCGACCACCGCGACCTTCCGTGCGTGCGCCGCGGCCACGATCCGGTCGACGGCTGCCCGGTCGCGGCGGTATTCGACGTCGACCAGGTCGACGGCCCCGGATTCGGCGAGCGCGACGTTCGAGTCGGCGTACGCGTCGTCGGTCAGGTCGGCCTCGCCGCCTTCGTGCCGGGTGCGGCACGTGGCGAGCAGGGGGATCCCGCTGAGGTGCCCGGCGAGGACGCGGGCCTGCTCGACGACGCTCGCGGTGTCGGTGATGGTGTCGAAGAAGTCCGTGCGCCATTCGACGATGTCGACGTCGACGCCGGTCAGCGCCTCGACCTGGGTGCGCAGTTCGTCGGGGGTGCGACCGGTGATCGGCACGATGATCTTGGGTGTGCCCTCGCCGATCGTGACGTTCTTCACCCGGACCGGCGTGATCGCCCTGCCACCCACTGCTGACTCCCGTCGTCGACTCCGGCACCCATTCGATCGGAAGCCCGCCGGCGCCCGATGCCCGAGCGAATGTACCGCTCGTCTCCTTCAATCGACCGAACGATACATTCGCTCGGAAAAACGGCCGGATCCGTGCCCGCCCGCACTGCAGGGATCACGATCCGCCGCGGAGTCGCTTGCTGTACGCCTCGTACAGTTCGGTCCAGCCGAGGTCGAGAGCGTCGCGCCCGACGATCGGCCCGGGGGAGCGGTGCTCCATCACCTCCTGCAGCACGTCGAGACACATGTGCCAGCCCGCGGCGAGCTCGGCCGAGGTGTCCGGCCCGGTGACGGTGTGCTGCAACGTCAGCGTGCATCCGCCGGGGCGGGGTGTGATCTCCCAGCGCAACCAGTCCTCATCCCACCGGTGTTCGAGCACGTGCGGGGTGCCCGCGGCGACGACGGTGCCGTCGAACTCGGTGGCTTCGTCGCCGTCGACGACGATCAGCGTCGCCGGCCCCACGGTGCCGAGATGCCGTTCCGGCCGGTACGGCGCCCACTGCACGACCTGCGCCGGATCGGTCAGGGCCACCCACACCACGTCCGGGAACTGCGGGAAGTCACGGCTGAACACGAGGGTCCACTGGTCGCCCGCATCGATCACCTCGGCGGACTGGAGGGGGCTCGGCCGGTAGTCGCGAATCGCCATCGGACGGTGCTCCTCGTCGCCGGAAGACGTTGTCGGTGAAGAAAACCGCGTGTCCGATTCTACCCGTCCGGCGAGGTCGGCCGTGTGGACTCGCTGCGCCGATCGATGTATTCGCAATATCCGGAGCCGGCGACCCGCCGACCCCGCCAGCGGCCGTCGAACCGGATCCCGCCGACGTATCCGGCGCCGAGCCCGTACGCCCAGTCGCCGTCGGCGTGTCCGTCGACGTGCCCGACGCCGGGAATGTCCCAGTGGAACTCGCCCGGCAGCAGCATGCGCCGCCCGTCCGGGGTGCGGACCTCACGTGCGGTGTCGATGCGCAGCCGGACACCCACCCGCACCGTCTCCATCGTCCCGGTCGCGCTGCGCAGGAACGCGGTCCGCAGCACCGGCACATTCCCCGGGCCGAGCACCGAGGTGAGCAGTAGCTGCGTGTCGTCGTCGACGCTCAGGACCTGGTAGACGAACGTGCGCACCGGCAGCCGCGCGGGGACCGCGACACCGTGCGCGTACTCGAGCGCGGCCAGACCCGTGACCGTCCGGGTTCCGTCGGGGTCGGTGAGGGTGCCCTCGTAACGGCACAGCCGGCTCGAATGCCGGTACAACCCGGGGATCGCGAAGAAGGTCGTGATCACCCCGGTCGGGTGCAGCAGCAGATCCACCGCGACCGCATCGGCCGGCCATGTGCGCTGCACCCGGACATCCGAGCCGGTCACGGTCATCGACAGGTGCTCTCCGAACGACGCCGTGCCCGGCCGCAGGTCGCAGTCCCGGCGGATCGACAGCGGCGTGAATCCGGATTCGGTGGTCGCCGCGGTCGTGGACACCAGCGTCACCGAGTCACCGCCTCGATCCGGCGCGGCCGGCTGATCGAACACCACCGGCCCGGGCCGGCCGGCGATGCCCATCACGCTCAGGAACCGGTGCGGGGCGGGCAGGTCGCCGATCATCACCCCGTGGTGCGCCCACCGTCCCCGCCCCACGACGGGCAGCGGCCCGCCCTCCGGTGCTCCCACGTGCTGGCCGCTGCGGCTGACCAGTGCCACCGCGCGGGCCACCGCCTCCGACGGGCCGCTCACTCGAACCACGATCGCACCGGCGGCTTCACCCACATGATCTTCTCGTCCGGGTGGGCCCGCGCGGCCGCCGGATGATCCGGATGGTTGCGCGCCCACTCGGTCTTCTCGTCGAGCAGTGCGGCCACGTAGTTCCAGGTCTCCATCGTGCGTGGGGGATGCGCGCCCGCCTCCCGCGCCAGCCGACGGCGGTAGTCGTCGGTCATCGCGAGCAACTCGGCGCCGGTGATGCCACGATCCCACGCGAAACGGGCGAGGATCACCGACTTCTCGCGGCGATTCTTCGCGGCCTGGTCGGTGTGCGCGAAATCGGGAGTGTCCATCCCTTCTCCTTCCGATCGGGGCACCGGTGTCCATCATCGGTCATCGTTGACAACGACGGGGCGACGGCTCACGCTCGAGGGAGCCACCTCCGGTCCGGAAGGACGAGCGATGCCGGCACAGACGCGCGACATTCCGCAGGGAACGCCGAGAGACGTTGCAGCGCAGGCGAAGAAGGAACCCAGGACGCCGGAGTTCGATCCCACGCTCGGAATCGTCGTCGAAGCCGAGGTGCGCGGCACGCCCCCGCACCGCATCGTGGCGCTCGGGGATTCGCTGCTGCAGGGCTTCCAGAGCGGCGCGGTGTTCCACACCGACCTCTCGGTTCCGGCGATCATCGCGTACGAACTCGGAGCGCTGCGCGCGTTCCGCTTCCCGCGCTACGGGGGACCGGGCGGGCTGCCACTGAACATCGAACTGATGTTGCGCCGCCTCGAGGACCGGTTCGGCTCGTCGCTGCAACCGTGGGAGGTGCCGCTCGCGCTGTTCGACGTGCGCTCGTTCATGGACGAGGTAGAGGACTACTGGGAACGAGGCCCCGGCGCGACCGCCCCGGTCGTTGCGGCCTACCAGCACAATCTGTCCTGCTTCGGCTGGGATCTGCGCGACGCGCTGAGCCGCACCGCCCGGATCTGCGCGGACGCGATCGAGACACCCGGCGACGATTTCCTGAACCAGGTGGTGCAGAACAACGGCGACCGCGCGGCGCTGCACGTGTATCCGCACTGGGCGCCGCCGCAATGGGAGATGACCCTGTTCGACGCGGCGGCCGCACTCGGCGACGACCACGACGGCACGACGGAGAGCGGCATCGAAACCCTCGTGGTGTTCCTCGGTTCCAACAACGCGCTCGGCACCGTCACCGACCTGCGGGTGGAGTGGAGCGGACCGGACTTCCGCGACCTCGCGAAGAAGGGGCCGTACACGATCTGGCGTCCCGAACATTTCGACGCGGAGTTCGCCGAAGTGGTGGCGCAGGTCGAACGCATCTCCGCGCGCCACGTCATTTGGTGCACGATTCCGCACGTCACGATCGCGCCGATCGCGCGGGGCCTGGGCTCGAAGGTCGAGCACGGCTCGCGGTACTTCCCGTACTACACGCGGCCGTGGATCGACGAGCGGCGATTCGACGCCACGCGGGATCCGAACATCACCGGCGCGCAGGCCGCCGTCGTCGACGCGGCGATCGACCTCTACAACACCACCATCACGCGGGTCGTCGCCGAGGCCCGCGCGGGAACGTCCGGCCCGCCGCGGGACTGGTATCTGCTCGACGTGTGCGGCCTGCTCGAGCGGCTCGCGTTGCGCCGCTACATCGACGACGTGCAGGCCCGCCCGGCGTGGTGGACGCCCTATCCCTTGCCTGCGGCCCTGGCCGCGCTCGATCCGGTGCCCGATTCGCGGTTCCTCACCGCGGACGGTCGCGGGGGACGCGCCACCGGCGGGTTCTTCTCCCTCGACGGAGTGCATCCGACGACGGTCGGCTACGGGATCCTCGCGCAGGAGATCATGACGATCATGGCGCAGGCCGGCGTCGAGTTCCGTCACCCCAGCGGGGAGTTGCGAACCGGGCCGATCACCGTCGACTGGGAACGGCTCATCCGCCGCGACACTCTGATCCGGACACCACCGCAGAACATCGACTCGACGTTGTCGATTCTGGGGTGGGCCGACGAGGTCGCCGACCTGGCCGGCCGCGCCCTGGGCATCAGGTTGTGACGCCGGTCCGGCGCGGGATCAGGACCCCGTGCCCGTACCACCGGCAGATCTCGAGGGCTGCGGTGAGCGTGAACGGGTCGATGTCCTCGAGATCGCGTCGGAGTTCCTCGGTGGCCTGCTGAATCCGGTACCGGATCGTGTTGCGGTGCAGGTTCATCCGCGCTGCCGTGGTCGCGGGGCTGCGATTGCAGGACAGGTGCACCCGCAGGGTTTCGCGCAGTTCGGCGGCGCGATCGGTGTCTTCGGCGAGCGGGCCCAGCATGCCGGCGACGAAAGTGCGCATCTCCGTGAGATCCCCGGCGAGCATCGCGACCGGCGCGATCTCCGCGTACCACACCAGCGCCGGTGCCTCCGGCACCGCGGTGCTCGTCAGTGCCTTGACGGCGGCCGCCTGCCGATGCCCGGCACGGAATCCCTCGATACCGCTCCCCGGGAGTCCGACCGCAACGCGCAACGGCACGTCGGCCGCCTCGATCGCGGCCCGCAGACGCTCGATCACGTCGACGACATCACCATGCAGGGCGAGCCACGCGTTCATCGCGAGCGGTTCGGTATGCACCGCGAGCGTGGCCGCGCCCGGAGCGACCTCGGTGAGCAGTTGCTGGACCGCCGTTGCGACATCGGGGAAGGGCGATCGTTTCGATTCCGGAATCCACAGCGCCATCGCCAGGTGCATGCCGTCGAGCGGATACTCGAGTGCGCCGGCCTGTTCGGCGTCGGTCACCGCGCCGGTCAGTATCTGGCTGATCCAGTACTGGGTCAGACCACTGCGGCTGGCGATCCACCGTTCCCGCTCCTCCTCGTAGGCGAGGGTGACGCGCTCGGAGAGGTGGTCGATGAAGGCGGCGGTCTTGCTGACCGCGGCCCGCAACGCGACCCGGTTGTCGGCCGGGGCGGCATCGTCGGCCACGTCCATGCACATGCTGGTGAAGCGCGCCTGACCGATCCGGTAGGCGCGCAGCAGGTGCGCAAGCGACCCGCCCCGGCGGGCCAGTTCCCGTGCCAGCGCGAGTGCCTCGGGGGGAGGGTCGACCGCCGACGGATCGGTGCCCTCGAGCAGGGCTGTCATCAGCACCGTGGTGTTCTCGGCGATGCTGGCCAGCAGCAGAGCGCGGTCTCGCTCGGTGCTCGCTATCTCGGGGATCTCGGCGCCGGTGAGTTCCGCAGTTTCGGCGACGAAGGCATCACGGCGCGCCACGACGGCGTCGGCGATGTACCGGGCCGCCTCCTGCTGTTCCTGGTCGGTCCAGTCGACGAACACCGACGCCATCGGGTGGCCTCCCCAATCTCGAATCGCGTGGCGCACCGCGATCGGCGCGGGTGTCGAATCTACCCGCTGGGTGTGCCGGGCCCGCTCCGAACCGCCGCCCCGGCACGGGTCAGGTCAGATTCACGACGTGCGCGTGCGAAGCGACGGCGTCCTGCAGCTTCTTCCGGGAAAGGGTGCGTGGGCCGCACGCGCATCCGGCGGGGATGGCATCGTCCTCGAACTGTGTCGCCTCCAGGGTGTCGACGAATTCCGAATCGAGCTTGTCGCCGTGGTGGCCGGTGGCTTCCCGATCGCGGGAACCGCGCCCACCCGGGCCACTGGCCGAGACCACCACCGGTCCTTCGGTCGTCTTGTAGACCGCGGCGACGGTGTGGCTGGCCGGACATCGCACCTTCAGCACCGCTTGTTCTGTGCGCGAGGGTCCGAGTTCCTTCACGGCCGCGAGGGCCTTCCGGCGGCGTTCGGGGGGTGGGGTTTCGGCGATGTTCATGTTCCTATTCCACCCCACCGGCCGCCGCGATCCCACCGGTTCGGCATAACCGATCTTGAACCGGCATCAAACGATTCCGTCGGTGAGGTGGTTCGGTGTCCCGAAGCGGTGCGCGGTGATCGAGACCGACTGCTCCCTCAGGAACGGCAGCATTTCGAGCCGGCCGGACTCGGTGACCCGATTGTCGTACACCGCAGTTCCGGGACGCCCGTACAGGTTTTCGGCGAGCGCGCGGGTGTCGCCGCCGATCAACCGGATGCGGTCCGGGGCAGGCCTACCGATCCGGCTCAGCCACGCCGCATCCGACTCGATCGCCAAAGATGTCACGAAAGGCCCTATCACGCGGGTTGTTTCGCGAGACAGCGGTGCTGTGGTGGACACGTCGACGGATGCGCCGCACCGGGCGGCGGCACCGAGCACCCGCAGCAACTCGACCGCGGTCCCGCGCGCGCCGAGCCGGACGTGCACCCGCACCGGGCGGTACCGGAACAGATTCCGTTCGGCGGTCAATGCACTCACGTCGCGGGCGAGGGAGAACTCGGTGCGCCACACGCGGGCGTCGCTCGCGAACGACCGGCGCAGGAACTCGCGCTCGGCTTCCGACAGCCCGGCCGCGTCGAGAAGAAGCGCCGGGACGCCGTCCACGGTCTCGTCGACAGGGCTGTGCGGCGCCGGTTCCCACGACCCGAAACCGACGAGATAGTTCGGGCCCCCGGCCTTGAACCCGGCCCCGACCGACGACCGTTTCCAGCCGCCGAACGGCTGCCGACGCACGATCGCGCCCGTGATGCCGCGGTTGACGTACAGGTTCCCGGCCTCGACCCGGTCCAGCCACAGCGCGATCTCCTCGGAGTCGAGACTGTGCAGCCCCGCCGTCAGCCCGAAGTCCACCCGGTTCTGGAGCGCGATCGCCTCGTCGAGGTCGCGGGCCGTCATGATGCTCAGCACCGGCCCGAAGAACTCGACGAGATGGGCGCGAGAACCCGGCCGCACACCGATTCGGACACCGGGGCTCCACAACTGCCCCGACTCGTCGAGGCGCTGCGGGGCGACGAGCCACGATTCCCCCGGACCCAGGGTGGTGAGCGCGTCGAGCAACTTGCCGCGGGCCGGCTCGACGAGCGGCCCCATCCGGCTGCGCGGATCGTCGGCGCGGCCCACAGGCAGCGACGTCACCGCGTCGACGAGCTGATTGCGGAACCGGCGCGACGACGCGACCGACCCGACGAGGATCACCAACGACGCCGCCGAGCACTTCTGCCCCGCGTGCCCGAACGCCGACTGCACGACATCGCGCACCGCGAGATCCAGATCGGCGCTCGGTGTCACCACGATCGCGTTCTTGCCGCTGGTCTCGGCGAGCAACGGCAGATCGGGCCGGAACGACCGGAACAGCTCCGCCGTCTCGTAGGCGCCGGTGAGCACCACCCGGTCCACGCGCGGATCCGCGATCAACTGCCGCCCCAGATCATGGTCGGCGAGCCGCACGAGATGAAGCACGTCGCGGGGCACCCCCGCCGCCCACATCGCCTCGGCCAGCACCGCGCCGCAGCGGGCGGTCAGCGCCGCCGGTTTGAGCACCACCGCCGATCCCGCGGCCAGCGCCGCCAGCGTCGATCCGGCAGGGATCGCGACCGGGAAGTTCCACGGCGGCGTCACCACGGTCAGGGCGGACGGCACGAACCGGGCGCCGTCGACGGCGTCGAGGTCGCGGGTCCGATCGGCGTACCAGCGGGCGAAGTCGATCGCCTCGGACACCTCCGGGTCGGCCTGGTCGACAGTCTTACCGGCCTCGGACACCATCACCTCGACGAGCTCGCCGCGCCGGCATTCGAGCTCGTACGCGACCCGTTCCAGAACCTCCGCGCGGTCGCTGCCCGCGCGGAGGCCCCACTCGCGGCCGTGCGCGGTGGCGGTCGCCAGCAGGTCGTCGAGCTGGTCGGCCGTGCGGATCGTGTGTGCCGCGACCGCGGCGGCACCCAGCCGGGAGCCGGCCGCACGCCCGAGGATCTGCCGGGCCCACGTGCGGTTCGCGGGCAGCGACGGATCGGTGTCGGGCGTGTTCGCGAACTCCGGGCCGGGCGGCTCGAGCGGACCCACCAGCCGGTTCTGGGTGCGGTTCGGAGGGGGGACGGAACCGTCCACGTCCGCCAGGGACGCCAGGAACCGCTGCTTCTCGCGTTCGAACAACGACTCGTCCTCGTGCAGCGCGAAAACCGCCGACATGAAGTTGTCCTGGCCCGCACCCTCCTCGAGCCGCCGCACCAGATACGCGATCGCCACGTCGAACTCGTCCGGATGCACCACCGGCGTGTACAGCAGGATCCCGCCGACGTGGCGGCGCACCACCTCGGCCTGGCTGTGCGCCATCCCGAGCAACATCTCGAACTCGACGCCGTCACGGACCCCGCGTTGCCCGGCGAGCAGCCACGCGTGCGCGACGTCGAACAGGTTGTGACCGGCGACGCCGATCCGCACGTTGGCGATGCGGTCGGGCTCGAACGCGTAGTCCAGCAGACGCTTGTAGTGCGTATCCGTCTCCTGCTTCGAACCCCAGGTCGCGAGCGGCCAGCCGTGCAGCGACGCCTCGACACGTTCCATCGGAAGATTCGCGCCCTTGACGACCCGCACCTTGATCGGCGCCCCGCCCCGCGTCCGCCGCGCCGCGGACCAGTCCTGCAACCGGATCATCGCCGCCAGCGAATCCGGCAGATAGGCCTGCAGGACGATGCCCGCCTCCAGGTGCGCGAACTCCGGCCGGTCCAGGATCTTCATGAACACCGCGATCGTCAGGTCCAGGTCGCGGTACTCCTCCATGTCCAGATTGATGAACTTCGGGGAAGGGGAGGTCGCGGCCAGGTGGTACAGCGGCACCAGTCGCTCGACCACGTCGTCGACCGCCTCGTCGAACGCCCACGGTGAATGCGGCGCGACCGCCGCCGACACCTTGATCGACACGTAGTCCACGTCGTCGCGGGCCAGCAGCGCGCGGGTGCCGGCGAGCCGGCGGTCGGCCTCGCGTTCCCCGAGCACCGCCTCCCCGAGCAGATTCAGGTTCAGCCGCACCCCGTCGCGACGCAGCCGCGCGATCGCGCGCCCGAGCCGCGCGTCGCTCGCATCGACCACGAGATGCCCGACCATCGCGCGCAGCGCCCGCCGCGCCGCGGGCACCACCACGTGCGGCAGGGCGGGACCGAGCGTGCCGCCGGCCCGGATCGCGGCGCGCAGGTGCGCGGGCAGGAAGGCCGGAAGGTCCCGGGACAGGTGCGCGAGATTGCGCGCGGCGACCCGCGGATCCTCGGGCCGGATCACCCCGTCGATGAACGCGACCGTGAACTCGAGGCCGTGCGGGTCCTTCAGAACCGCGGCGAGCTGTTCGGCGCCGCGGTCCGGCGGGACCGTCGCGGCCTCGGCGATCCACCGTCGCACCAGGGCGACGGTCTCGTCGGCGAGCGAGCCGCTGTGGATTCGGGGCTCGTGCGTGCTGTCGGTCATGGCAAACCTCCCGCGTCCAGCACCATTGTGGCCGCAACCGCGCGAGGCGGGCGGTGTTGCGCTCATGTCCCACACCCTCGTGTCACACAACACCGGGCCGAATCGTCACACCTCCACGAGGACGAATCCGATTCGAGAAGGTGATGGTCATGCGAGTCTTCGTGGCAGGTGGATCCGGGGTGCTCGGGCAACGGCTGGTGCCGCAGCTCGTGGCGCGAGGTCATCAGGTGACGGCGACGACGACCGGCCCCGGCAAACTCGCTCTGCTCCGGCAGCTCGGTGCCGATGCGGTCGTGATGGACGGACTGGACGCGGACTCGGTGGCGGCGGCGGTGGCCTCCGCCCGGCCCGATGCGATCGTCCACCAGATGACCGCGATCTCCGCGGCGCACTCGGGCAAACCCGATATGAAGCACTTCGACCGGTGGTTCGCGACGACCATCCGGTTGCGGACCGAAGGCACCGATCACCTGCTGGCCGCGGCCGAGGCGAACGGCATGCCGCACGTCGTCGCACAGAGCTATGCGAGCTGGAACGGCATCCGCACGGGCGGATGGGTGAAGACGGAAGAGGATCCGCTGGATCCGGAGGAGGGGACGAAGGCGCGCCCGGGCGCCGATGCGATCCGCTACGTCGAGGACCGGGTCCTCGAGGCGGGCGGGGCGGCACTGCGGTACGGCGGGCTCTACGGTCCCGGCGCGAGCGACGATCAGGTCGAACTCGTCCGCAAACGGCAGTTCCCGCTCGTCGGCGGCGGCACCGGATACAGCTCGTGGGTGCACCTCGACGACGCGGCGAGCGCGACCGTGCTGGCGGTCGAACAGCACGCGAAGGGCATCTACAACATCGTCGACGACGAACCCGCCCCGGCGGGGGAGTGGCTGCCGTATCTGGCCGCCTGCGCGGGCGCGAAACCCCCGATGCGGGTACCGCGATGGCTCGCCCGGCTGCTGGCGGGCGATGTGGCGGTGACGATGATGACCGAGGGGCGCGGGTTCTCCAACGCCAAGGCCAAGCGGGAACTCGGCTGGGAGTTGCGGTATCCGTCGTGGCGTCAGGGTTTCCGGGACGGTCTGTTCTGAGCGGAGTCCGTCCTGGAGAAACAGGTATGCCCTGCGGGTATTTCGGCCGTCGCCGCATCGCGCGGAAAACGACATGGTGGGACGTGTCCCCACCCGTTCGATCGAAGGTCCCCATGCCTCTCCGACACGGATCGCCGGTCACCCGTACCGATGGTCACCCCGCAACGATGTCCTGGTCCACTGTTCACGTCGATGCCCGGGCGGAGGTGTGCGGCGTCCTCGGCCGGGGAGCACCGGTGGTCTTCGTGCCCGGATATGGATTGACGCCCTGGATCTACCGGCATGCCCTGGCCGGGCTGGCCCGCACCGTACGGGTCTTTGCCCCGGCGATTCCTGCCTTCGCGGCAGTGCCGGGCAAATCCCTCGATGAGCGGACCGTGGCGGAAGGCGCGGCCTGGCTCGGTCGGTTCCTCGATGCTGCCGGACTCGGTTCGGTGACCCTGGTCGGGCACTCGTTCGGCGGGGCACTTGCGATCCGCGCCGCCGCTGTTCTTCCGGATCGGGTGGCCCGGCTCGTTCTCGTGAACCCGGTGGACGGAGGACCGTGGCCGGACGTCGGTGGAGCGGTGACCCCGCTCGGCGACGGATCACCGCGGGAGCGGGGGACGGCCCTGGAGGAGGCGTTGGTGCGACGGATGCTCGCTTCGGTCGATACGCCGCGCCGCACCGTCACCACGGACGGTGATCCGGCACCCGAATTGCGCACCGACTCCATCCCGCGGGGCCTGGACCTCGACGAATCTCTGGATCGGCTGGCGCAACAGCGTCTGCCGGCAGCGCTCGTGTGGAGCCACGACGATCAGCTGGTCCCGCGGGCGAGTGTCGAATCGCTCCGCGCGTGCCTGGGCGGAACGTCGGTGTTCACCGTCGCAGGCGGGCACGGGTGGCCGATCGCCGACCCGGAATGTTTCGGTCACACGATGCAAACCGTCCTGGACCGTCTCCCCCTCGAGGTCGTCGTCTCGTGAGCGGCTAATCGGCGATCGGGAGGGGACTGCGCAGCGCCTCCAGCGACGCGATCTGCTCGGGCGACCACGGCCGCGCCGCGGAGCGGCCGTCCCCGACCTGCACGAGCGTCACCGACATATCCGCCGCGAGTGACCCGCCCTGCTCGATTCCTGCCCGCAGCGTCACCGAGGTGGTGCCGATCCGCGTCGCTTCGATGTCCAACTGCGCTTCCTCGGTGAACAGTTCGCGCGAAAAGTTGCTGTTCACGTTGACGACGACGATGTCCGTGACCGGATCGAAGCCGTCGAGCGTGTCGGCCAGCACGCGGTTCCACGCACCCGTCGCTGCTTCGAGCGCGCAGTAGTGCGGCACGTGCCGGCGGATATGCTCGGACGCGTCCGCGGGGGCGTGATTGTGCAGGGTGACGGTGACGCGAGGCATGTTCACGGACACTACCGAGCGTCGTGGAGCCCGGCCCGGGCAGGTCAGGACGGGCGCACGGTCAGTACCTGCGAGGCGGTGCCGATCGGCCCGTGGACGTCGTGGATGACGCTGCTCGTCAGCCCGAGACCGGTCGGCCCGAACGAGACGGTGGTGTCGAACCCGAGCCACTCGCCGCGCGGCTCGGCGAAGAAATGTGCGGTCAGGTCGATGTTGGGGAACGCGATGTCCTTCGGATGGGCGCGCACGGTCATGCCGTTGGCGATGTCGAGGAGGCCTGCCGCCCCGGCGACCGCGCTGATGTCCTCACCGGCGACCAGGGGGAGCGGGGTGCGTACCCAGTACGACGCCCGGCCCGGCTCGACCTGCCGACGGCGCACCTGCGCGGACTCGATGAATCCGCCGGGCCACACCGACGTCGGATCCCACTCCTCCATCTCCTCGGGCGGGGCGATCCGCGCGAGCGACGTTCCTTCGAGTTCGGCGGTCGGGCGGGTCTGCATCAGCCAGGCGCGCAGGCGCACGGCGGCACGGCCTCCGTGTGCGAGGACTGCCTCGACGAGTTCGATGGTGCGGCCGGGACGCAGAACAGCGACCTGCACCTCGACCTCGTCGATGGGGAGCGTGCCCAGGATGTCGTAGGAGAGCCGGCCGATGGCAAGCCCGTCGTCGCGGCGGGCGTCGCGGTCGAGTTCGACGGCGTGCGCCATCAGCCCGAGGGCCGGCGCGATGTGCTGTTCGTTCGTTTCCCACGCGCCGCCGACGTGATGCGTGGCCCGGAAGGTGGTCGGCCCGGTTCGTTCGAAATAGCTCATCGGCAACTCCTCGTGCGTTTGCTCCATGCAATCACGCGCGCCGCGCTGACGCGCCGGTGTGCCTTTCTGGCGGCTCCCACCGCCACTTCTGCACACCGGCGCATCAGCGCCGCGGAGAGCTGAACTCCTTCAGGTAGGGAGGGTTTCGAGGGCGGCGACGACCTCGGCGGTCGAGGACGCCTCGGGCAGGGTCACTTCGAGCCGGGCGGGCCGATACTCGTCGGCGTGCACCGCCAGCAGGTACCGGCCGGGATAGGGCGTGCCGACGGTGAAGCTGCCGTCGGGTCCGGACAGGATCGCGATCTCCGGCATCGGCCCCGGACCCGTCACCACGACGATGCGGGCGAACGGGACCGGGGTGTTTCCGCAGCGGACGATGCCTCGAATCACGCCTTCCACGCCTTCAATCGGTCGAAGACCGGGCCGGTGATACGGACACCGGAGTTCACCGGCACTCCCGGTGAGACGCCGTTGGTATGGATCCCGAAGGCGTGCCGTTGGCCGTTCACGAGGCGATACACGGCGCTGCCGCTCTGACCGCCGAACGTGTCGACCTCGTAGAAGATCCGTTGTGCAGCAACCGAAGACAGCCTCCGTGAGTGATACCACTGCGTACCGGTCGGCTTGTCGCCCGGATAACCGGTGATGTTGGCGATCGACGACAGGAGGGTGTTGTCGTCGTAGACGCCGAATCCCAGCCAGCCGGTTCGGTCGCCGAGATTCGTGGGAAGGATGAGTGCCCCGATGTCCCAGTTCGAGTCGCCGTTCTGCGTCCAGCCCTGCACCGACCGCAGGCTACTTCCGCTCGCCCGGACGGAACCGAACGGCAGCGACGAGCCGTTGCGGCCGGGCATCACCGTCACCGAACGCACCCAGCCGGAACCGGGCCCGCTGCCCTGCGCGAACACGCAGTGCCCGGCGGTGATGACGGTGTGCGGACCGATGAAGAAACCGGTGCCGCTCGCAAACGAGCCGTTGGACAGCTCGATGAGCAGGTACGAGTGGACACGCCACGGGTAGACGGTCGTGTCACCGATCTGGACGCGATCGTCGGGGAAGATGACGGATTCGAGTGCGGGCTGTCCTGCCGGCGCGGGACCCCACGTGGCTTCGGCCGCGTCCGGCGGATTCATCCGCAGCAGTTCCTGAAGGTCGGTTCCGGGGGCGTCGGGGGTTCCGGAGTAGCCGGCGAGCTGCTCCGCACCCGACCCTGCGAGGTCGGCGAGCGCACCGGCCGGCCCCGCAGACGGCGGGGACTGCACGAGGTCGGATTCGGGGATGGTGAGCGATACGGGTGAGGTTTCCGCCGACGGGTCGGAGGTGGTGACGGCACCATTGTGGGCGGCGGGAAGGGTTGCGGTCATCGTGGTCTTCCTGACTGTCGGTACCGCGACGAACTGCGGTACGGCCGGGTGGTGGACAGTTCGAGGATGGGCTCGGACGAGCGCGGGCACACGCGTAGTCGACTACGCGAATTCGCGCCGATCACGGCCACGGTCGCGGGTACTCACACCCCGTCTTTCCGAGCGAACGGTACATTCAGTCGATCGAAGGAGACGAGCGGTACATTCGCTCGGAGGCGGTAGCGTTCCCTGGTACCCGCACGACTCCGATCGAAAGGGTTCGTCATGCCTCGTATCGCCACCGCCGAAAAGGTCGATCGTGATGCGCTACTGGAATTCCTGCGCCCGCGACACCGGGCGGTCCTGGCCACGGTCCGCTCGGACGGCACTCCGCAGATGTCACCGGTGACCTGCGGGGTCGACGCAGACGGCCACATCGTGGTGTCCACCTACCCGGCGCGGGCCAAGGCCCGCAATGCGCGGCGGAATCCGCACGTGACGCTCTGCGTCCTGTCCGACGACTGGAACGACGCGTACGTTCAGGTGAACGGACGCGCGGAGGTTCTGGACATGCCGAAGGCGCTCGACGGCCTCGTCGAGTACTACCGCTGCATCGCGGGTGAGCATCCCGACTGGGACGAGTACCGCGAAGCCATGGTCAGGCAGAACAAGACCCTGATCCGGGTCCATATCGAAAGCTGGGGTCCGATCGCGACCGGTGGATTCCCGCCGGGGCTCTGACCTGGCGGAACACTCCGAGGCTTGACGATATACAACCATTTGGTTGTATATTGGTTCTCGTGAGCGGAGACGACGAGGACCGGGCCGATGCCCTGTTCCACGCGCTGTCCGACCGAACCCGGCGCGACATCCTGCGCCGTGTGCTGGCCGGGGAGCACTCGGTTTCCGCGCTCGCGGCGAACTACGACATGAGCTTCGCCGCTGTCCAGAAGCACGTCGCGGTATTGGAGAAGGCCGGCCTGCTGACGAAGCGCCGCAGCGGCCGGGAGCAGTTGGCCAGTGGCGACGTGGCGGCGGTGCGGTCGGTGGCGTCCATGCTCACCGAACTCGAGCAGGTGTGGCGCGGTCGCATCGCACGTATCGACGAACTCATCGCAACCGACTCGACCGAGGAGAGCTGACGACATGCCTGTCACCGACGTCCGACACGACATCGACAACCGAACACTGACCATCACAGCCGATTTCGCCGCCCCGGTCGCGCGCATCTGGCAGGTCTACGCCGACCCACGCCAGCTGGAGAAGGTGTGGGGTCCGCCGACCTACCCGGCGACCGTGGTCGACCACGATCTCCGGCCGGGCGGCCGCGTCACCTACTTCATGACGGGACCCGAAGGCGACAAGCACGCCGGGTACTGGGAGATCAAGACGGTCGACGAACCGACGAGCTTCAGTTTCGTCGACGGTTTCGCCGATCTCGACTTCAACCCGAATCCGGAACTGCCGGTCTCCGAGAACGTCTACACCTTCGCCGAACACGAAGGTGGCACGCGGGCAACGTATGTGGCCACCTATGCCTCCGCCGAGGCACTCCAGACGGTGCTCGACATGGGTGTGGTCGAAGGTGCCTCCTCGGCGATCAATCAGATCGACGAGCTGATCGTCTCCTGACCTCGCGCGACGGTCGGCTCGCCCGCATTTCGGGGCGAGCCGACCGCTCGCGGGCACTCGTAGCCTGCGCAGCGAGTGCGTCGGTATTCGCCTTCCGAACCGGTAGCATCGTCGCGCTCACGTCGAAATGTCTTGTGTGCCTTCCATTGTCTTCCGGAACAGTTCGAGGACGAGTTCCATGTTGGGACCCCAGGCGGGTGCGAACCCGGCGGGAAGCACGTCGTGGGTCCAGGTGACTGTGCAGCGCCCGTCGGGGAGCGGGAACACCTGAACCGACGCGTTGTCGTGTTCCGGTGGCGCGGTGCCGCCGACGATCGCGTAGACCAGCCGTCGGCCGGCGTCGTCCACCGTGATCTCGCGTTCCCGCATCACCGTTCCGTCGACGAACGTCACGGTCCTGACTCCGGGTTCGCTCAGGACGCTGTCGCGTACGAAACCGGGCGCCATCCGGGTCGGTCCGTCGATGAAGTCGCCGAGAACCTGCCAGGCGCGGTCCGCATCGGCTGCGATCGTGATCTCTCTGGTTACCGAAGCCATGTCGAGGGCCTCCTCTCGAGTCGCCGGGCCACGATGCAGCAAATGGCTGCCCGCGTTGCCGGCACCGGCCGAATCTGCGGGGGCGGTTCGATGGTTACCCCACATCATCTAACCGGTATAAGCACTACGCTAGTTACATAACCGGTCAACGTCAATAGACGGTTAGGATGAGGTCATGGTGGAACCTCGCCCGGACAACGATCCCGTCGGAACCGCGCCCGGACGGCTCCGCTGGATCGAAGAGTTCGTCAACACGCGCCGGGCCGATCGGGACGACATCGCCACCCCCGCACAGCTCGTGGACTGGTTCCACGCACACGACCTGGCGCATGACGCCGCGTCCGCCACTGCACGGCAACGGGATCGAGCCGAACAACTCCGGGAGGGGTTGCGGGCTCTGATCGCCGGCAACAACGCCGAGCCGGTCGCCAGCCCCCGACCGGACGGTCTGGACCCGGACGCCACGGCGAGGATCGCCGCACTCGCGCCGTCCCTGCCGATGACACTCGACGTCACCGTTGCACCGCCACAGCTGATTCCGGCCTCGCGCGACCCGATCGACGCTGCCCTGACCCGGCTGCTGATCGCGGTCGCCGAGGCGGTCGCGGACGACACCTGGAGCCGCCTCAAGGCCTGCCGGGAACCGAGTTGCCGCTGGGCCTACTACGACCACTCCCGGAACCGGCGCCGCACGTGGTGCTCGATGGAACTGTGCGGCAACCGCGCAAAAGCCCGCACACACCACCGCCGTTCGACGCTCGAATCCGGCAACGCCGTGCCGAAGTAGATCTTGACGCGGCGTCGGGCCGGGCGTTTCACTGAGAAGGCTCGTCTTCGATCACCCGACGGTGTTCTGGGAGGATGACCTATGCGCGGCACAGATTCGGTGGTTCCGAAACCTCGGCGCGGAGCAACCCGTCGTCGCCGAACCGTCTCGCTGCTGGCACTGGTCGGAGCGTGCGTTCTCTCCTTGTCTGCGACCGGGACGGCCGTCGGCGATCCGGCGACGGACACCGGGTTCTCCCCACCGTTCTCCGGAGCGCCCGGCTACGAATACCTGGCGCCTCCGCAGATGACCGATCCGTCGCAGCTCAACCAACCACTCGGTCAGCAGGCTGCGGAAGAGATCGCCGCCCGCATAGGGTTGGGGCCGGAGGACGCTCTCACCGAACAGCAGTATCAGGACCTCACCACCGGAGGCGGAGTCGGCGGTAGCAGCGACGCTGCCGCGGTGATCAACGCGTGCGCCGAGATCCTCACCAATACGAACGGCCGGCCCCTCTTCTCGGATGTCGACGGCGTTTCCACACCGTCGGTCCTCGGAAGCTACGGGCTCTACGTGAACCCCGCCGGGTTGCTGGAGAGTCCGGCCAACGCGGACGCACCTACGCGGCAGGTGAATTCGCTGATCGCCCCCGGCGGTTTCGTGGGTACGTGGCTGCGGAACAACGGCGCAACGGATACCCTGGTGGCGCTCTACCGGTCGGCGTACACGGTGCAGGCGGTCTACGGCTTTGCGGCACAACAGATGTCCGGGACGGCGCAGCTGGTGACCAACACCAAGGGGGGCGTGACCTCGGAGGTGGGCATGTCGATGGCGCCGCCGCTGTGGATCGTGAACTTCGCCCTGCTCTACATCCTGAAGCCGTCGTTGGCGGCGGCGATGCCCGCCTACTGGGCTCCCATCCCCCCGGAGGTCGCCGACGCCGTGAAGGCCAGCCCGACCGGACAGGTTCCCTTCAAGGACTATGCGTCCTACTTCGAGTGATCGGCTTCCCGGCCAGGGCTCGTTGCTGATGCGAGGGTGCGGGAGCGACGCATGTTCGACGAAGAAGAGTTTCAGCGGGCATTGGCGCGACCGCGACTTGCCGGTCCCGTGCCGGAGTTCCTCGATTCCAATCGAGGCGTGCCGATCCGCGCGATCCCCGAGCCGGAACTGCAGGCCACCACTCGTGAGTGGTTCACGATGTTCGAGAAGAAGCTCGACTACCTGAGCGAGCGCCACGGCACCGATCTGTCGTGGGTGATGACGTGGGCCAAGAAGTACTGGTGGAGCTTCCTGGTCCGCGACATGAGTATCAACGACGAGCTGTATGCCCAGGACATCCGCTACGTCGACCCCACGACGTTCGGGCGCACGATCGTAGGTATCGACGAGTTCGTGAGGTACAACTTCGCCTTCTTCGACGCCATCCCGGACTGGCGCTACGACCCGTTGCCCGATCAGGTGTACGTCGACGTCCAGCCCGACGGCACGGTCCGCACGGTCATCCGGTACATCGGAAGCGGCCACTTCTCGGGTGCGCTCCGCCTGTACCCCTACGACGACTCGGCACCGGTGATCTACGGCGACGGACGGTTCATCCAGGCGCCCGCCGTCGATCGATACCACTTCGGCCCCGACGGGTTGATGAGCGAGGGGGAGACGCTCTTCGACTTCCTGGATGCCGTCCAGCGAGCGGGCATTCTTCCGCGGGACGACAGCTTGCCGTTCCGTGCGCTAATGGCCGCGTCGAAGCTTCCGGTGCTGGCTCGCCGGGTCGGGGAGAAGTTGCGCCGTGATGAAGGTCACCGATTCCGGGCTTCCAGCCGGTGGAGAAGTCCGTGAAGGTGGCCGTCGGTTGCCATTCGGCGGTCGAGGACGGGGTTGACCAGTCCGCGTAGCCACGAGTACTGCCGCCAGCCCGCCGGGGCAACGGTCATCGGTGCCCGCCGGCGGATGCCGTCCACGATCGTCCGGGCGGCCCGCTCGGCGGTGATGCGCCGGTTGAGGGGCCACGGAAGGAGGTTGTCGATTTCGCGGCCTAGGTCGTCGGCGTCGAGCATGTCGTGGGTCATCGCGGTGTCCACGACACCGAAATAGGCGATGCCCGCGGTGGCCCCGTGGGCCGCGAGTTCGACGCGGAGGGCGCGCCCGAGCTGCTCCACCGCGGACTTGCTGATCATGTACGGGGCGCCGCCCGCCCCGGGAGCGAAGGCAGCACAGGACGATACGACAACCACGTGTCCGGCACGGCGGGTACGGGCGGTCACCGGAGGACCTCGATGTCGAAGGGGGCGATGTCGAATTTCCGGACACGGCGGGCGTATTCGAAGCTCCACCCCGGGTACAGGCCGGCGTTCCTGCCGTCCGCGGTGTGGTAGTAACTGGTGTCGCATCCGCCGGTGAGCCACACGGTGCCGTCGCTGCGCCGGTTCATCTCGTCGACGAACGCGCTCTGAGCGCTGTCGCGAACCTCGATCCGGGACACCCGGTTACGCCGCATCGCGGTGAGGGCGTCGACGATGTAGCGCACCTGTGCCTCGATCATGAAGATCGCCGACTGGTTCCCGACCGCACCGAAGGCGCCGAGGGTGTTGAAGAAGTTCGGGAATCCCGCGAGGGACATGCCGAGATAGCTCGCCGGGTTCTTGCGGTACAGGTCGGCGTAGGTGTGCCCGCCACGCCCGCGGATTCGTTCGTATACCGCTGGTGGAACATCGAATCCGGTTGCGTAGACGATGGTGTCCACGGGATGCTCGGTGCCGTCGCGGGTGACGACGGAGTGTGGCCGGATCTCCGCGATCCGGGTGATGACGACGTCGACGTTCGGTCGGGTCAGCGCCGGGAACCAGTCGTCGGAGAAGATGGCGCGTTTGCAACCGATCATGTAGTCCGGGGTGAGCTTCCTGCGCAGCTCGGGATCGCGTACCTGACGGCGCAACTGATATCGGCCCAGGAGTTCGTAGGGATAGCGGAACTTGTTGTTCACGAATCCGACCAGGCCGAAGCCTTCGATCATCGAGTAGTACGCGGCGCGCATCGCCTTGCCGACGACGGGCACCCGCCGGATGAGCCGGCGCTCGAATTCGGTCGTCACGCGGTCCATGCGAGGGATGATCCACGGCGCCGATCGCTGGAAGACCAGCAGCCGCTCGGCCTTGGGCTGCAGCTCGGGAACGAACTGGACCGCAGACGCTCCGGTCCCGATGACGGCGATGCGGTCGCCGGTGGGGTCGTAGTCGCGATTCCAGTGCAGGGAGTGGAACGCGCTCCCCGCGAACGTGTCTGCCCCCGGGATGTCAGGGTATCGCGCCTCGCCGTACACGCCGGCGGCAGTGATCAGTACGTGGGTGGTCGCCTCGCCCGCGCTGGTGTGGAGGATCCAGCGGCCGGTGTCTTCGTCCCAGTCGGCTCCGAGCAGCTCGACCTCGTACCGGATGTGCCGCTCGACGTCGTGGTGCGCGGCGACTGTCCGGAGGTAGTCTAGGATCTCCGGTTGTCTTCCGTACATCCGGGACCAGTCGGGGTTCGGGGCGAACGAGTAGCTGTACAGATGGGAAGGGCACGTCGCACGCACAACCCGGGTAGGTGTTGTCGCGCCAGGTGCCTCCCAGATCCACGGCCCGTTCGAAGATCACGAAATCGTGGACCCCGGCCTCGCGGAGTTTCGCGGCCAGCGCGATGCCGCCGAAACCGGCACCGATGACGACGATCGAGTGATCGGCATCGGTCGAAGAGGTGCCGTTCATTCGCCCGTCCTCGTGTCGGTGTGGCGTTGCGGTCCGCTCGTCGCGGCGCGAGCCGTGGCCGCCGTTCCGGGACGCACTGCGGCCCCCACACCGTGGACGATCATCATCGGATCGGATGCTTCCAGGCTTGTCGGCACGGCGTCAAGAGGGATCGGCGCGACGGACTGGCCGATGAAAATCCTTGCCGCGCACGGACGCACCTGGCTCACGGTCGGCGTGGTCGGCGGTGGAAACGACCCGGAACTCCGGGCGATCCACGACGAGGTGGACAACCGGGCCGCCGAACGGGTCCCCGAAGCCATCGGATTCACCGGTTCCGGGGACGCGCGCGACACCGCGCCGGCGACCGTTCGTGCCCACGGCGGGATGGTGAAGTCGGCGGTCCGGGAGTGGTCATCTCGATTCCTTCTTTACGTTCCGGGTGAGAGCGGCCGAGTGGGTCGCTCCGAAGGTTCGAGACGCGGAGAGGGCGAAATGTTCCCGGAGTCGCCGGATGAATTCGCGGCGCCGGCTCGGGGTGGTCTATTGGAATTCGAAATATCAACCCGCAGAGAAGTTTCGGCGTTCCGGAACATCGCGGGGGCGGCGGCACTCTCATCCGTGAAGAGCGCAGACCGGTCACCTCTTCGTCGACGAACACACACTGTGAGGAGAACTCGGATGAAGAAACTGATCGCATCGCTGGCCGTCTCGGTGGGCGCCACCGCTATCGTGGCCGGAGCCGCCGGCACCGCTTCGGCGGAAACGCGAATTCCGCTGAAGACCGGACTGAACAGCGAATGGGATTGCCTGGAGTGGATCTTCGACAACGCCAACCCCCACGCCATGTACGAGTGCCAGGACGGCTACGGAGGGTGGGCGGTCATCTGGCTGGTGGAGTAAGCGCCGGGACTGTGACCCGGTAGAGCAGTGGACCCGATAAGGGGTTGACAGTGGACTCCGGCATGCGACAGCTTGCGCCTTGCGCGGGGCGCGCGTTCCGGACCCGACCGGGTGTTGGAGTCCACACAGTCCCGGCCGATCGGCCCGGGCAATCGGTACAAACCCTTCCACCACACGTGCAACGTGTTCTAGATTCGTGGTCGGAGCCCGACGAAACGGACTCGGACGGTTGCAGGAGGGGATTCGGGATGCAGTTCAACCTTGCGGATGTATTCGAGACGGTCGCCGCCGCGGTGCCGGATCGCATCGCGCTCACCTACGAAGACCTGAACCTCACGTATGCGCAACTGGAAGCCGAATCCAACCGCACGGGACAGCTCTTCGCCCGCGCCGGAATTTCCCAGGGCGATCATGTGGCGCTGTTCCTCAAGAACAGCGTCGAACACGTCACGAGCATCCTCGGTCTCATCAAGATCCGAGCCGTGCCGATCAACGTCAACTACCGGTACACCCCCGCGGAACTCGAGTACATCTTCACCAATTCGGATTCGGTGGCGGTCGTCGTCGAGCTTCCGGAACATCAGCGGGTGCTCGCGTCCCTGCTCGACAGTTGTCCACTGATCCGGTCGGTCTTCGTGGTGGGCGAGACCGAGGACGAGCTGCGGGAGGCTGCCGAGCGCCGGTCCGTCGCCGTGACCTCCTTCGCCGACGCACACGATCTGCCCGCCGAGGCCGAGTTCCCGACGCGCTCGGGAGACGACCTGTACCTGCTCTACACGGGTGGCACGACGGGATACCCGAAGGGTGTCATGTGGCGGCACGACGACTTCTTCCGCAAGCCGCTCTCCGGCGGCAATCCATACGGCACCGAACCGCGCAAGGATCTCGCCGAGGTGGCGGCGGGAGCGAAGGAGTTCCCCGGCCTCGCGTTCCTCATTGCAGCACCCCTCATGCACGGTGCCGCCCTGTACTCGCTGTTCACGTTCTTCACGCTCGGTGCCCGGGTCGTGCTGAGGCGGGATTTCGACGCGAAGAAGGTCGTCGAGTCCATCGAGAAGGACAAGGTGCAGGTGATCCTCATCGTCGGGGACGGTATGGGATTGCCGTTGGTCGACGAGATGGAACGCAGGAAGGGCGAGGTCGACTACAGTTCGCTGTTCTCGATCACCTCGGGCGGCGCGATCTGGTCGACGAGTGTGCGCGACCGGATGCTCGCGGTGAAACCGGATCTGTTGCTGCGCGACAACTTCGGTGCCTCGGAATCCGGCAACGACGGCGCGTTCGACGTCGACGAGGCCGGAAATCTGCGGATGCCGCCGTCGCCCAACATGATTCTCGTCGACGAGCGCCTCGAGCAGATTCCGCCGGGTTCGGACGACGTCGGATACATCGCGCGGATCGGCAACGTACCCCTCGGCTACTACAAGGACGAGGAGAAGACCGCCAGGACGTTCCCGACCCGCGCCGACGGTACCCGCCTGTCGATCCTCGGCGACATGGGTCGCGTGGAGGCCGACGGCACCATCGTCTTCCTCGGGCGTGGCTCGCAGTGCATCAACACCGGTGGCGAGAAGGTCTTCGCCGAGGAGGTCGAGGCCGCACTGCATGCGCACCCGGCCGTCGCGGACGCCCTCGTCGTGCCCGTGCCGGACGAGCGCATGGGGCAGGCCGTCGCCGCGGTCATCGCCACCTACCCGGACACGGGCGAGTTGACGCTGGAAGAGGTGCAGGAGCACTGCCGCAAGTCGTTGGCGGGCTACAAGATCCCGCGTTCGATCGTCGTCGTCGACGAGGTGAAGAGGACGCCGGCCGGCAAGGCGGACTACCGGTGGGCGACCGCTCAGGCAGCCCGGTAGGGAAGCCGCCGGGCGTCGTCACCGGTCGTGCGGTTCGTGCTCCCAGTACGTCCAGTACTGCATGGAACCGGGAGCGGTGCCCAGGTCGATGTATGCGCGTCGTCTCCAGACGACGCGCATCCACACACGACCTCCGTCGGTGGTGTCCACCGGTCGCCAGGCGAACCAACGGTGCGCGGGGCCGTAGGTGCGAACGGTCATGCCAGGCCTCGCACGGTTCGTTCCGCGATCTCGTTCGCGTCGGTCACTAATCTGTTGGTCGTGTGCGTCGGGCCCGGCCTGGTATGCAATGTTTCTCCTGAATCGACACTGAGATCTCGGCGCGGACACCCGCAGTGCATGTTTCCGCTGCCACGTGATCGACCGGAATGTCCGGCTCGTTACGCATAAACTTGGAGAAACTGCAGGTCACAGACAACTCGGCTGTGGGCGGGCTTCAGTCGTCGCGTCCGACGCCGCGAGCGGGTGCGCTCATGTCTCCCGTCTCCGGCGTGCCGGGGGCGAGTCCGTAGCGCAGGTACACGGTGCCCTTCCCGCTCGCGACCGGCGGTTCGAGGAGGGTGAGGTTCGTGGGCACCGCGCCCCCGTCGAACACCTTCTTCCCGACGCCGAGCACGATCGGGTGCACCCACAGGTCGAGCCGGTCGAAGAGTTTCTCGCGCAGGAGTGTCTGCACCAGGTTGAGACTTCCGACGACCTTGGTGTGCCCGTGCCGGTCGCGGATCTCGCGCACCGCGGCCGCCAGATCCGGGCCGAGTTGCGTGGACCCGGCCCACGAGAGGTCGGGTTTGCCGCGGGAGGCCACGTACTTGGGGACGCTGTTGAAGAGAGTGGCGATGCCGCCGTCCTCGCCGCCCTCCTGATGTGGCCAGTAGGCGGCGAAGATGTCGTAGGTCCGCCGGCCGAGCAGGAGAGCGTCCGTGTCCTCGTACGCGGCACCGACCTGCGCACCGGTGACCTCGTCGATCAGGGGCGCCTGCCAGCCGCCGAACGGGAACCCCTCCGGGTCCTCGTCGGGGCCGCCGGGTGCCTGCCCGACGAGGTCGAGGGTTGCGAACAGTTCGATGTCGATGAGTCCCATTCCGTACTCCCGTAGGTTGGTTGTCTCGGCAAGAGGGGTAGACCTTCGGGCCTCGGCAGAATCATCGCTGCGCTCGCCGTAGGTCATCGGCTCACGCAGGCACCTCACTGCACGACGATCGTTACTTCCGCCGGCGTTGCTCGGCGACGTCGTCGAGGAACCCGAGGATCTTTTCGGCCGCCGAGTCCAGAGCGCTGTTGGTCTTCTTCTTGGCGGCGCTTTCGATGGCCTTGCCGCCGATGTCACCGACGATGTCGGGCAGGCCCTTCGGTTCGGTCTGGGAGATCTCGAGCCGGTTCACGGCCTCGGCGAAGCGCAGGTAGGTGTCGACGCTGGCGACCACGATGCGGGCGTCGATGGTCACGAGCTCGATGCCGACGAGCGAGACTCGTACGAACGCGTCGATGACGAGGCCCTTGTCCAGAATGGTGTCGATGACCTCCGCCAGGCCGGACGAGTTCGGGCGGGCCATCGTCCCGCCACCTCCATTACCGCCGGGTTGAATCGATGTCATGGCGGTCACTCCTCATGGTGCGGTGCGCGCAGGTGCGTAAAGACGTTGTGGAGCAACGCCTTACATCCCGGCCATTGGTTGGAGGCTTCCGGCGCCCCTGGCTCACCCTTCCATCATGCTCCTTCGAAGACCCGCCTCGATGACAATCCTCGACACGGCCGTCGGAATCATCGCAATGCTTGTCCCGAGGGCATCCCGAACGGCCGGAAGGCCACGGCGCCCCAGTCCCGCCACGGCGGGCACGGTGGGGGAGTGCGGCCGTTCAGGAAGCGGATCGTCGCGTCCTCGAATGCTGCCGATGCGGGCAGGTTCGGGTGGGCGACACGTGCCGGGCACTCGTTTCGTTCGACATTCAGTCGATGGTCCGCCATCAAGGGCAGATCGGCGGCCGAGGGCAGGCTCATGGCGCGCACGCTCGGTGGAAGTTGCTGAGCGAGAATCGATTCCGCTGTTCCCAGTGTGCCGAGCAGGTCCCGCGCTGCGGGGGAGTCAGGGTCGAAGTGGAAGCCGGCCAGGCCGGCGGACGATGCCGCGACCCGCAGCAGGTCACCCAGGACGCGGCCGGGATCGTTCACGTGTGGTGGCGGGTAACCGGTCGGGGTGCTCGGAAATGCACCGGCCAGCAGCAACGCGTCGACGTCGACCCGGCCGGTGGCGACGGCTTCCCACACCACCCATACGGCGTGCGAGTGCGCGGCGACCACAAGTGGGCGAGGCAACGCGGATGCCTGCTCGACGAACAGATCGACCTGCTCCCGGAACGGCCTCTCGGTGTCGATCGGCCCGTAGGGGGCGCCGGTGCGGATCGGGCAGGTCGCGTCCTCCTGTGGTTGCCCGTTACCCGGTCCGGCGTACGAGAAGTAGTACACCTGCTCGCAGCGGTAGCCGAGGCGGTGCACGTCCGTCGCGTGGATCACGCTCCGTCCCGACGCCGAGTTGATTCCGGCCACGATCAACAGCGAACCCGGTTGCGGCGGACCGGGTTCCGGTTCGTCGTACCCGCGGGTCGCGACGAACACGATCGACACGGCGGTGAGCACCGCGACGAGCGCGGTCAGGGCTGCTCCCGGTCGCCGCAATGCCGGGCGGTCCATCATCGCGATCGTCAGCCCGGTCGCGACGGCCGAGACCGGCACGAGCGGCACGGTCAGGCCCGGGATCCGATCGGCCACGGCACCCAGCGCCAGGACCACCGCACAGTACGGCAGCATCACCTCGACCCGCAGCCCACGCCGCCAGGTCAGTGCGACGGCCTCGCGCAACCGGGGCCGGCCCTGCCACGGCACCGCGCCGAGAGTGAATACCAGCACCCCGACCAGGGCGACTGCGGGCCAGAACAACCGCGAGTACAGGACCGCGTAGGCGACGGCATCGGCGAACGCCGCCACCAGCACCGGCCCGAACGCAACCGCGTAGAACAGGGCGGCGAATCGCAGGCGGCGGGCGTCGAGGCCGCCCAGCAGCCACGCCATGAGCACCACCCGGACCGCGGTCACGACGGCGAGCAATGCCAGGAACACCGGCCACGACGACGCCCGCGACAGCAGGAGCCGCAGGTCGGTGAACTGATCTAGCGGCGGCAGCGCCACGAGGTGGATCAGGCCGGGCCAGGTCGGGATCGCGCCCGTCGCGGCGAGCAGCACGACGAACGCCGCCGTCGCTGCGAGCGGCCACCAGCGCGTCCACCGTCCCTTCCGGTGCGAGCCGGATCGCGGACCGGCTCCGGTCAGGGGGTCTTCGTCCGTCTGTCCACTTCCTTCTCGACGGCGACGGCGAGGTCGTGGACGACCCTGGAGTGCCATTGCTTGTGCGCCTCGAGATCTGCGGCGAGCGCGTGACAGTCCGGGCATTCCTGCGCCGGGCCGGTGTGCTGGGTGTGCTCCATGGCGATGCACCTCCTGGAAAGGATCCGCCTCCACCGTGGCACGAATACGGAAGGTAATCCACGGGGCACGCAGCGCAGCCAGCGGATACCGTGGCGTGGGTGCAGACGGTAGGGGTCGACCTCGCGGCGGAACCGGCGAAGACGGCGGTCGCCACCGTCGTCTGGGAAGGTGGCACCGCGACGGTCCGGGAATTGCGGCTCGGCGCGACCGACCGGGAGGTCGTGAACGCGGTGACGGCGGCGGACCGGAGCGGCATCGACGCGCCGTTCGGATGGCCGGACGCGTTCGTCGACTTCGTCGCCGCACACCACCGCCTCGAGTACTCGCGCGAACGCGCCCTGAGCAGCCGCTCCGGACGCCTCCCGTTGGTCCGGCGGTTGACCGACCGCATCGTGCATGCCGAGACGGGGATCGTCCCGCTGAGCGTGTCCGCAGACCTCATCGCGCATGTTGCGCTCCGGTGCGCGGGACTGCTCGCCGAACTCGAGGCGGTCGGGGTCGATGTCGACCGCGTCGACGGAGCCGTGGTCGAGGTGTATCCCGCCGCGGCGTTACGGGGCTGGGACCTGCCGTTCAAGGGTTACAAGAGTACGAAGAACCGCGAGGTGCGGGCCGCGTCCGTGGCTGCACTGGAACAGGCCCTTCCGGAACTGGATCTCGGTGGCTTCCGGGACCTCTGCATCACCTCGGACGACGCGTTCGATGCGGTCGTCGCGGGCCTTGCCGCCCGCGCCGCAGCGCTCGGGAGAACCACCCGACCCGATGCGACGCAGCGAGCTGTCGCCGTCCGGGAAGGCTGGATCCATGTGCCGCTGTGCGGAATCCGTGAGTTGCTCTGAGATCAGGTGTAGCGGGGATCAGGTGTAGCGGGCGAGGACGAAGTCGGTCAGCCCCCTACGGATCGCGTCGAGGGCATGTTTCTGGCCGCGCCGAAGAACGAAACCGGGGACGGGCACCTTCGGATCCAGTGACATGGTGACCTGCACGCGGGTGCCGTGTTCGCTCGGTTCCAGTGCGTACATCCCGTCCTGGCTGCGCTGCATCGTGCTGTCGACCAGGGTCCAGGACGTCGATCGTTCGGTCCAGTCGTGTTCGATCGTCTGGGTGTCGGAGAACCCGAACAGCGACAACGTCATCCGTATCCGGCGGGGGCGGCCCTCGGGGTCCCGCGTGAGGACCTCGACGTTCTTGTGGGCCGACGACCATTCGGGAATGTGTTCGACATCCTCGAGCGCGCGCATCACCTGTTCTGGCGCGGCGTCGATGTCGAATCGGTCGGAGACGGTGACCGCCATGCTGGGTACTCCTCACCGGTGTCGGATTGTGGAGTCCGCGTACCCCGTCGAGGGGTGGGCCAATCGTCGGTCAGTAGGTACGGCGCAGCCGCATCCGGATCGGCCGCCCGTCCGGGTCGACGATCAACCGGTAGACCAGGGAGGCGGCGACCTGTTGCCACTGCGGCGGCACATCGATGTGGTGGCGGCGCAGCCGGCCCGCCGGCCTCGTACCCGCCGACGGTGCCTTGTGCCAACGGTCCAGGGCATCGACGCTGGTTCGGACGACGTCGAAGAACTCGTCCAGATCGACCAGATCGGAGTCGTCACCGTCCTTCCTGCCGAGATGCTCCCGGGCCAGCTCGAGACGCAGATCGCGAGCGAATCGACGGGCGCCGTCACCGAGACCCGCCGGGTCGACGGGCGCGCGCGTGTCCCGCGCGGTGTCCAGCACAGCGGCAGTCAGTTCCGAATCATGGGTCCAGGAACGCCGGTTGAAATTGTCGCTGCCGACCGCCGCCCACGTGTCGTCGACGATGCACACCTTCGAGTGCACGTACACGGGGATGCCCCGGTCGTTCTCGAGGTCGAGGACCAGCACGCGATCGCCACCCGCGTCACGGATGGTCTCGAGCGCCGACGAGTGCCCCAACAGCGCGGACGGGATGGTGATGGGGCTGTCCTCGTCGAGGAACTTGGGGACGACCGCCACCAGGCGCAGTCCCGGTTCGCGGCGCAGTGCCTCGGCGAACACACGCGCCACATCCACCGACCACAGGTACTGATCCTCCACGTACACCAGACTTCGGGCCCGGTGCAGCACCTTCGCGTAGGCCTGGGCCGCGCTCCGCTCCCCGTCCCTCGCAAACGGATACGCAGGCCGGCGACGCGGATAGGTTCGCAACAACTGCACCGAACAGGTTCCGCACGGAGCGGGTGGTGCAGCGGGAGGAGGCAGTTCGGACGGGGAGCGGGTGACGCCTCGCAGAATGTCGGGCAGAGCGTGCCACGGCAATCGGGACAACGCGGCGGGGTCTTCCCAGCGCTCCCGGAAGACGTCCTCGACGTCGCGGACGGCGGGACCGTGGATCTGCAACTGCGCGTCGTGCCATGCCGGGGTCTCACCGTACTCGGGTGGAAACGGTCGGCTCATCGGATCGCCGAAGTGGTCGGCGTCGTCGCGTCGTGCCCGCGCGAGGTCGATACCGCCGACGAACGCGACGTCCGGCGTGTCCGGGTCGGCGTAGCGCACCACGACGAATTTCTGGTGATGACTGCCGAAGACGGGAACTCGCTGGTCGAGGATCACCTCCCCACCGGCCGCCTCGAGAATCTTCGCGAGCTTGCGGTTGCGGCGGCCGGGATAGCCCAGCGTCTCGATGTGGGAGCGCCACATCATGCCCTTGACGATCGCACCGCGACGCGCGGCGGCGGCGAATGCGCCGGCCACCGTCACGCCGTCGACGAGCTGTTGATCGGGGTCGCCGCGCCAATCCGTGAACAGCACCAGGTCATTCGGTCCGGCGCGGTGCAGGGCGTCCGCCAGCGCCGCGAAGTACACCTTGCCGTGGATCAGCGGAGTGACGTCGTTGCCGTCGGTCCATTGTCGAATCCTGGTGTCGCTGTTGCCCCGTTCCTCGCCGCTGAGAAGCCAGGGATGGCCCGGATCGAAGTGCTCGCGGCGTCCCGTCAGTGCGAGGCTGGATCGGTCGAACGCCGACGAAACGCGGCGCGCGAGTACGCCGAGTCGATGCAACTCGGTCCCTACCATTGCTCGAATCAGGTTCCGGGGCATCCGAGTATCTTCCCACGACCCCGGCAGACGAGTGTGGTCCGCGCGTCTCGCAGTCGGGTCGACCTCGGCGTTTCCTCCCCCGCCACATCACACCGTGGCAAGGACGTACGAGAGGACGAATCCGGCGGCAGTGCTCAATGCGACCGTTGGGCCGCCTTTTTCGTAGGCCCCGGGCATGAGGGTGTCCGCCAGGGACGCGAGC